>Ga0302325_10000432_pt1 | contig 116889 bp, 98 predicted proteins | sample Palsa_T0_2_FD_201948 | JGI IMG/M metagenome (GOLD analysis project Ga0302325, IMG submission 201948) | Peat permafrost microbial communities from Stordalen Mire near Abisko, Sweden - Palsa_T0_2 | ecosystem: Environmental > Terrestrial > Soil > Palsa > Peat permafrost | place: Sweden: Abisko...
CGCCGGACGCGGCGATCGTCTTCAGTGTGGATTGTACCGTTACTTCCGCCGAACCGTTCAGCGACTGGATCGTGGCGCCGCTGCCGCTGAGCGCGATCTCGCCGTCCAGCGTCGCGATCGAGATATTACCCGGCAATTGCAAGGTCGCATTCGCGCCGGCGCCCACCATCATGCCCGACGCAAGCGTGCCGGAAATACCACTGAACGAACCGCCTTGAAAACCAAGCGTTCCAGCAAAGGCGATCAGCGCTCCGGAATCAGTCACCGCTCCGGAGACCGTGCCGAAACCCAAGATAGTGCCGCTGTTGGTCAAGGACGACACCTGGAACGTCCCACCGCCCAGCTCGATTATGCCCGCGTTCGTGAACGCCGTCGTCTGCGTCCAGTCGCGGCCGGCCTGAACCGACAGAATGCCGCTGGTACCCGTCGATGTCAGCGTCGATTCGAGCGTGACCGTGACGTTCGTGGTGGGATTGAGCTGCTTCATCACCGAATTGGCGCCGCTCAAAATGATCGTCGCGTCGTCCGTGACGATCGTGGTGAAGTTGACGAACTCGAATGTCGAGTTCCTGCTGGCCTCGTAGCTTCCGCCCGTCAGCGTTGTGCCGGTGAGATTTGTAAAACTGTTCGATCCCACTAAGAGTTCGCCGCCATTCGCGGCTTCGAGAAGCCCGTTGTTCGTGAATATATCGGGATCGACTCCAAAGGCGCTGCCGCTCACGTCCGAAATAACGGTCCCGTCATTGACGACCGTGCCGACGCTTGCAACGTCCGTGGAGCTGTTCGCGTCTTCGCCGAGAAACGCAGCGGTGCCCGTGACGGTTTGCTCGATCGTGGCCGTCGACCCGATCGTCACAACGCCGCCGCCGACATTGATGATCGCCGCACCGGCAGCGCTCGGAGCGCCGACATCGATGGTCGCATTTGCGACCGTCATCGTGCCGGAGAGCTCCAACGGATTTATGCCCGTTACGTTGAAGCTGCCCTCGAGCGTGCCGCCTTCTACTGTGCCCTCGACAAATGTGCCGGTGGGAACTTCGTAAGTCGCACCCGTGTTGTTGAGCACGCCGTAAAACTCGATTGTCGCTCCCGCGGCGGCGTCGATGGTGCCCAATTGAGCCGTCGTCAAACCGACGTCGACTTCAAGCGTGCTCGTGCCGTCGACGCTGATCGTGCCGGTGTTGACGAAAGTCGTCGGGCTGCCCGTCAGCGACTCGATATATAGCGTATCGCCGCTCGTTACGGTGATCGTCCCGGTGTTGGTGAAATCCGGAATTTCTATCGTCAGCGTGCCGCCCTTCGACGAAGCCACGATCGAGCCGTCGTCGACAACCGATCCCTGGACCGGAACGGCAAGATTCGGCTCAATTTCGATGCCGACATTATTGAGCGTGACATTCGAAGCCAGCGTGATGGCGCTGTCGCCGGCAACCTCAACCACCCCCCCGCCCGCATTCAACGTAACGTTGCCCAGTGTCGCCGTTCCTGCCAGAAGCAGCGTGCCATCGACATCGATCGTTCCGGAACCGGTTCCGTTCGGTCCTTCGAAGGTCACGCTGCTCGTCAGCTCAATGCTGAATGGCGCAGAGGGTTCGTACGCCACGCTGAGCGTACCTTCGATTGTGCCGCCCTGAATGACCCCCTCGATGACCGCGCCGGCGGGAACGACAAACGTAGCCCCCGTGTTGTCGAGCGTCCCGGCAAAATCCAGGGTCCCGCCGCCTGCCGCGTCGATAGTGCCCAAATCCGCAGTCGGTATTGCGTTCACGTAGTCGATCGAACTGCCGCCAGCGACGCTGACGGTGCCGGTATTGATAAACGTATCGTCATACCCGAAGGTTCCGATATCCAGCGTATCGCCATTCGAGATCGCAATTGTGCCGGCATTTGTGAACGGACCATTCGTCATTGTGAACGTGCCACCGCTCGATGAAAGGTTGATCGTGCCGTCATTCGTGCCTCCGCCTCCGAGCGTGGCATATGTTGCAGCCCCGGATTGATTGATCGTGACGTTTGCTCCGATGGTGCCGGATGCGTAAATGTTGCTCGGGTCGAATGAGTTCGAACTGCCGACATTGATCGTCGCGTTGGAAAATGTGCCCGTTCCTTCGATGCCGAGAGTGCTGTTTGATCCAGTGTCGTCCACCACACCGGGGCCGGTGCCGCCGGCGCCGGTCATCCTCACGCCGTCGTCAAGCTGAAACTGCGCGTTTGCCGCTGTTAGATTGATTGTGCCCTGCACAGTACCGCCGTAAATCGAGCCTCCAAGATTGACTCCCACGGGCAAGACATACGTCGTGCCGGCATTGTCGAGATCCTGGAAATACAGTGTCGCTCCGCTCGTCGCGTCGACGATGCCCATTTCGGCCGTCGTTAGCGTGACTCCGAAGTTCAAAGTGCTCGTGCCGTCGACACTTATCGTTCCCGTGTTCGAAAAACTATTGGACAACACGTTAAGCGTGTCGCCATCGGTCACGGAAATGTTGCCGGCGTTGGTGAACGATTCGGAACCGATGAATGGTTGCGGTCCGATCGTGAAACTGCCGCCGCTGGCGCCGGCGTCGATCGTTCCGTCGTTGATTATCGTTCCACCTAGAAACGATATCTCGTTGTCCGAGCCGGTTTGATTGATTGTAACATTCGACCCCAAAGTTACCGTGCTTTGGTGGGGCGCGCCGATGCCGCCGCTCGCGGAACCGGCTTCGGTGCTGATGTTGATGACGACATTGTTGAGCGTCGCTGGGCCTAACAGATCCAATTGGCTTGCCGGGGATTGGAGGTTGATCGTGCCGGACCCGCTTCCGCCGGAGCCCTCGAAGTCGATGTTTCCCGTCAGTGCGAGATATGGAAGGCCATCCGTGTCGGCCGCGGGCACATTGATCGTGCCTTCGATCATTCCGCCGTCGAGCGTGCCCGAGACGACGACCCCCGTGGGAATCTGGTAGGTGGAACCCGCATTGTCGAGGCTGCCTTCGAAATAGATGGCTGCGCCTGAGGCGATATTGAGCGTGCCAAGTTGCGCGGTGGTGACTGGGCAATAGTAGTTTATGGTGCTCGTACCGTCGATGCTGATAGTTCCGTCATTGAGAAAACTGGTCGCATACTCTTCGCTTCCAACGGACAAAGTACTGCCATTGGCAACCGTGATTGTGCCCGCATTTGTGAAATACGTGTCCAGGAGTGAAAGGCCGACACCTCCTTGCGCGTTGGCGTTGATGGTTGCGTCGCTTACGACTGCCCCGCCGGTGTTATCGACAAAAACATTTCCGATGACGATTCCTCCTCCGTCGATGGCGCTATCGTGAGCGATATTGATCGTATCGGAGGAGGCAAACGTAATCGTGCCGGTGCCGGAGGTTAGAATACCGTCATTATCTGCAATCGTATCAATCGTCGTATTGCTGATCGTTTCCGTGCCTGAAAGCATCAGTTGGCTGTTACCGATTCCAAAGTCGATCGTACCGCTCCCGTTTCCTCCGGCCCCCTGCATCGAGAGTCCGCCAGTGATTGTGAGCTGTGGGTCATCGGTCGCGCTCAGATTTATTGTCCCGTCGACCGTGACTCCGTTCAGTATGCCGAAATTGCTCGAGAAGGTTCCCCCGCCGGTGTTGATCGTTCCGCCGTTGATCGTGCCCGTCAACAAAAGCTTGCCTGCGGTTAAAGTGAGCGTGCTGGTCAGATTGAGCGTTCCACCGACATCCAACGTTGCACCGGCGTCATTGAGCGTGACGGAGCCGACAGTGAAGCTTTCCGCCGCCGCGATATCGACCGTGTAGGTCCCTGCCTCGGAAATCGTCGCGTCGGCCGTCGAGCTGTTTGGTACGCCACCGGACCAATCAGAAGCATCGGACCAGTCGCCGCTTGCCGAAACATTCCAGGTGGAAGTGGTCAAAGGCGGCTCCTGCCCGTCGGGATTGGTAAATGCTGCAATCGAGGGTGCATCGCCCGCATCACCTCGGGTGTGGAGGGCAAGCCCGCCATCGCCCGGCGCAGACCCGCGATCCGCGCGCTGCATGTTCGAGATGGACTTCTGAAGTTCGGAAATTCGCGCGCATGGCCCCCCGAAACTGGCGAACGTGCCAGACTAATCTCGTCTGACCATTCGACGCAATACTCGCCGTGCGGCAAGTAAAGTCAGGTCTTGCGACAGTGTCCGACCCGTTATCCCTCGCGACCTTGCCGGCATTTTGGCTTGTGAATCGTCGTCGGGTTTGTCCCAAGTGACGTTTGCGATTGCGGGATATTCCGTCGATACGGCCCGATGAATCGCCACGTGACGAAGACGTTTCGTTCGATCTCTTCGAATGGGTCTTGCGCCGCCACGACGCGCGGCGTCAGTGCGCGATCGGATTTCCCAGCGACGCAACGGCATCGTGCAGCTGCTCGGGGAAACTCGTGGCCAGATACAGGCCGAGCGCAATTCCGAATATGAAACCGACAAGAATTTTCATGATGTGACGATACCACGAACTCTGAGCGCCGTCACGACGCAAGAGCAAAAATATCGCCGATGTCGATCGCAGCAACGATGTCTGCGAGTTCCAAATCGAAACACCGACACGCGTCTCGACAATTCCAATTTTTTCCATTTGATAAAAATCGGCGAAAAATTTCCAATTGTCTTACGCAACTGGAACAACCGCTGCGATGCTCGAATTTCCGGTCATGTCGCGCAGGTACAGTGCCGCGATTGTCCCCGTGTGCTCAAGTGGTCCGCACAAATTCGATGGCGGCCATGGCGAGATCGTTACGTACACCCGAAACCAACCTCGGAGCGATCGAACGCCGCAATCGGTTTCGCACAGCTCGCTGCACCGCACAAATCGGACAAATGAGCCGGCGGACGCAAATGATTTCTGGCTTCCTGTCGCGGCGAATCCGTCTCGCGACAATTTGAGAGAAACTTCACGGCAATTTGAGTCTTCGCGCAATTCGCACAGTTACCATCTCGCTCGCATGCGGGATATTGCGGAACGATCATGAACGAGTATGCGTACGCTCCGAACATCGATCAAAGAATTCGTGCACTGATCGCATCCGCCAAACAAAGCTCCGAACGCGGGCGATCTCGCGAAGCGGACCAGTTCCTGCGCCAGGCGGAGCGGGAGGCTCCTCGCCACCCGCTCGTGCTTAACGAGACGGCGCTTCGCCTGCTCGGTTCCGGCAACCAGAGCGGTGCGGTCGCGCTGCTCGAGCAGGTGGTCGCTGCGGAACCTGCCAATCCCGAAGTGTGGTTCAGCCTGGCGTCTGCACTCCGCAGCCTCAATCGCATCGACGAAGCGGCGGCTGCGCTCGAGCGCTCCCTCGCGATCGATCCGTTAAATCTGAGCGCTTTGCTGGAAAAAGCCGAGCTGCAGGTGCTGCAGTGCAAGCCTCGCGCAGCGGCCATGAGCTACCGCAATGCGTTGCAGCTGGTTCCGCCCGGCTTCAAGCCGCCTCCCTGGATGACGATTCAATTGCAGAAAGCGAAAGAGGCGGTCGACGTCAACAACCGTGCGCTTGAAACATATATCGATGACGAACTTCGGCAGGTGAGAGCGCGTTATCCGAATGAGTCGCTTCGGCGCTTCGATCAGTGCGTCGAAACGATATTGCAGAAGCGGCGCATCTATCGGCAGCAGCCGACCTTCATGCTTTTCCCCGAACTCCCGACGATCGAATTCTACGAGCGCCATCATTTCCCCTGGCTCGACCGGGTGGAGGCTGCAACGGACGATATTCGGGCCGAACTCCTTGACGTTCTCTCGGAGGAGAACGCGGAACTGGCTCCTTATGTCAGCAAGCCACCCGGAACGCCCGTCAACCAGTGGCGCGAACTCAACAACTCGAGGCGATGGAGCGCGTATTTTCTGTGGCGGGAAGGAGTCGGTAACCGCCGCCATATGGCGCGCTGCCCCCGGACCGTTGCAGCCCTGGACGGGTTGCCGCATTGGGACATTCCCGGAAGCGGGCCGACCGCGATGTTTTCCGTTCTCGACGCCACGACCCGCATTCCGCCGCATACGGGCACGGTCAACACGCGCCTCGTCGTGCACCTGCCGCTCATCGTGCCGCCAGGATGCGGCTTCCGGGTAGGCGGCCAACAACGCGAGTGGCACCCGGGCAAGGCGTTCGTGTTCGACGACTCGATTGATCACGAAGCCTGGAACGACAGCGACAAACCCCGCGCGATTCTGATTTTCAATATCTGGAGCCCGTTCCTGAGCGCCGCCGAACGCGAACTCACCCGCACGCTCACCGCCCGCATCGGCGAATATTACGGCACCATGTCGAACAGCGACGGCACGCAGGCTTCCGCATAACGAAAAGCCGGCTTGGAGACCGAAAGTGCCGTCGCAAGTCGATGCGCGATATGCGATATACGGGATCGGCATGCCGTTCGCGGGCATGCGCGCAGCTGTGGAGTTTCGGTTTTGGGCAACGGCATGAATCGGCTGATCGCCGGCTATCGCGCCTTTCGTGACGGCCGTTGGCGGGCGGAACACGAGAAATATTTGGCGCTGGCCCTCAACGGGCAGACGCCCGAGACGCTCGTGATCGCCTGCAGCGATTCGCGCTCCGACCCTGCCACGATTTTCAATGCGAGTCCCGGCGAGTTGTTCGTCATCCGCAATATCGCGGCCATCGTGCCCCCGCTGGAGGTCGACGGCGCGCATCACGGCACCACCGCGGCCATCGCGTTTGCCGTGCTGGTTCTGAAGGTCCGCAACATTCTCGTCATGGGGCATGCCCAATGCACCGGCGTGGCCGCGGCGCTGGACAAAAATATCGGCGGCGACGTTCCCTTTCTGCGCTCCTGGATCGATTTGCTCGCGCCAGCCGTCGAGCGCGTCCGCGGAGCCGCGAGCGAACGAAGTGCCGCGCTCGAGCGCGACACCGTGCGGCTTTCGATGGAACGGCTGATGACGTATCCGTTCATCGCCGAGCGCGTACACGCGGGCACTCTCGAGATCAACGGCGCGCGCTTCGGCATCGCGGATGGAAAGCTGGAGATATTCGATCGCGCGACGGACTCCTTCGTGGCGGCTTGACGCTGGCGTTGCAGCGAGCGCGACCGAACTTCCGTCACCCGATCACTCCGGCGCAATCCCGAATGTGCCTTCGACGTTCTCCACGAAGCTGCGCTCCTCGCGAAGGATCAATCGCTTGCTCTGCGCCATTTCGAAATTGGCGCGCGCCTCCGGATCGCTGCGCAACCGCGCGCGATAGGTTTCGTACGCCGCGAGACTCTCGAACGCGATTAGACCCCAGGCGACGTCGTTCGTGCCTTCATAGGGCAAAAAATAGCCGACGAGATGACCGCCGCAGCGCGGGATGATGCGGCCCCAGTTTTCCGCGTATTTTCGGAAATCTTCGCGCTGGAACGGATCGATTTGATAGCGGATCACACAGGTCAATGACATTGCCGGTCTCCCATGTGCGGAGCCTAGCAGGCGCGCGACCGCGTCACTTCGTTGCCGGTCGAACAATGACGGGCGGCAGGACCGATTGGCCGAGGCGCGCAATCTCGCTTATTGTGGCGATCGACCCGAAGCCGAAGAGGATGCCGCCATGCCATTGTCGCGACTCGACCATGTGACGATCCTCTGCAGCGATCTTGAGCGCTCCCGCGCGTTCTATGCGGAGGCTCTCGGCCTCGTCGACGGGGATCGACCGCCTTTCGATTTTCCGGGCGCGTGGTTGTGGCTGGAGGGTCGCGCCGTCGTGCATCTGGTCGGCGAACGGAATCGGGGCATGAATGGAACGGGCAGCTTCGATCATTTGGCCTTCGCGGCATCCGATCTGGAAGGAACCCGCGCCAGATTGACGAAAGCCGGCATTCCATTTCGCGAGGCGATCGTGCCCGGCAGGCCGCTGCATCAGATATTCGTCACCGATCCCGACGGCGTGACGATCGAGTTGAACGTCAACCTGGCAACCTAAGCTCCAATCAGTTCGCAGAATTTTTTGAGATCGATATTGCCGCCGGAGACGATGGCGACGATCGGACCTTTGCCGGCCTGGCCCGTCAACGCCGCCGCGAGCGGCAACGCGCCGGCGCCCTCGGAAATAATCCGCGCTTTTTCGGCCATCAACCGCATCGCAGCCTTCGTCTGTTCCAGGCTGACGACGACGTAGCCGTCCATCAGGGGTTTCATGCGCTCCCACATGCGCGGGAACACGCTCTGGCCGCCGGCGCCGTCGACGAAGCTGGATTTCCAATCCGTGAAAACCTGCGGCGATCCCATCTTGAACGACAGGGCTGCCGGTGCGGCTGTATCTGGCTCGGCGCCGTACATTTTGACGTCGGGCTTCAGCGCCTTGACCGCGCTCGCCACGCCGACGACGAGTCCGCCTCCTCCGATGCCGCCGATAATGGCCGCGGTGTCCGGCGCGTCTTCCAGAATCTCCAGGCCCATCGTCCCATGTCCGGCGATAAAATTGTGATCGTCGAACGGATGCACAAACGTGCCTTCCGCGCCGGGATAGGTGCGCTCTTCCAGCGCTTTCCAGGCTGCGTCATAGGAGACGGTGATCAATCTGGCGCCGAGCGCGCGCATGCGGTCGAGCTTCGATTGCGGCGCCGTTTCGATCGCCACGACGACACATGGCACACCCGCTTGCCGGGCCGCGTAAGCGACTCCCTGCCCCGCATTGCCGGCGCTGATCGTCCATACGCCGCGCGCGCGTTCGGACTCGGGGAGCATGGCGACCGCGTTGGCCGCGCCGCGCAGCTTGTAGGCATTGATCGGCTGCAGATTTTCCAGCTTGAGACGGATATCGGGAAAATCGGGTCCGAGCTGCAGACGGATCAGCGGCGTGCGCACAATCGTGCCCGCAATGCGCTCGCGCGCCTCGCGGATTTCGGCCAGCGTGATGGGGCGGACGGCTTCAGGCGTCATGGGCATAAGCTGTTCTCCTCGCGCGTCCGGCCAGGAAGGCGCGCGCATCGACACGAACACTATTGGTTAGGCGCCTGCAATTGCAACATCGATTCAAATAGGCACGCGGAGCCGCGGAGAACGCGGAGAAGTAAGAAGGTTCACCACAGGGACACAGAGAGCACGGAGAAGAATGGTTCGCGCGCGAACGCGCGCAAGAACTGATCTCCGCGACCTCCCTTTTTCTCCGTGCCTTCGTGGTGCATCTAACTTTTCTCCGCGTCCTCCGCGACTCCGCGTGCGCCATTTGGCTGTCGATCGATTGCTCTGTTGGGCAATCTCGCGTTGAAGCTGCGCAGCGGAAAAAGAGGGGGAAAGATTTACAAGCCCCCTCAGAAACACTTCTCCGAATCGTCCACCGCGCCGGATTTCGCCGTGCCTCCCGCATATCCGAACACGATCGCATGCATCACATAGCCGTTCCTGACATAGCCGCAATGCGCGGTGGTGGGGAGCTCGGCATAGCCGAGATAGGTATCGGCGTTCGAGACGACGAAATCGATCACGCGGCCGCGATCCGTCCGCGGCACCAGCCGGAACGACAACAGGTCGTTGGGATCGACGAACGCCACGACCGTGAGCGCCGCGGCCCCCTCGCCCGGTTTGCGTTTTTCCATCGCGCTCGCGACGAACTCGTCGAGCGGAACGTCCGCCGCGCCGGAAAAATTGAGCAGCGGAAGCTGGTTCGCCAGCATGTAGAAATTCGTCAGCGAACCCATCGCGACCGAGATGTTGGCACTGTTGGTCCGCGCCCGGCCCATCGCTTCATTCGCGTTCGCCATATTCGCATTATAGGTGTTCAGAGCGGGATTGGGCTTAGCCGGAGCCCCCTTGAGAATGCGCGCGACCGCCTGGAGCTTGGGGGCAATCGCCATCAGGCGATCGACCGAGCTTTTTCGAGCAGTGACATAGTCGAGTCTGAGACTCCGAAAGGCGTCGAACAGAACCGTGCTGCCGAGGCTCTCGGAGATCAGCGCCGTGAAGCGCGCGCCCGACGCGCCGGCGCAGCCCGTGGCGGGATCGAATGTGCCGTCGAGCAGGTCGCACACGGCCAGCTGCGCATCGCTACGAATGTGGTCTCCGTTTCGGCCCAGATACACCACCACGTCTACGAAACAATCCTTGATCAGGCCCTGCTTGAGAGCCTTGTTGAGCGTCGCGCGGTCGTATTTATAGGGATTGCCTTTGCCCGATTCGATGTCGCCGATCGCGCGCGCCTTGAACGGCCGCGTCAACGGCGACCAGTCGAAGAACCATAACTCCATCGTGCGCGAGGCGCCGGCAACGCGCGCGGGAACGTTGAGCGTCTCCTTGATCAGTTGTGCGCCGCCTTGCGACAGCGACGTGATCGTCGGTCCTCCCGACTGGCTTGCGCCAGGATAGGCGGCGAGGAGGTCGCGCGTGCGCACCTGCCACCAGGTGTAGGGACTGCCGGGTTGCGTGCCGTCAGAAGGCGTGCACATGCCATGCGTCCACAGCACGCGCGGCGGAAGGGTTGTGCCGCCCACAGGCGTACCCATCTGCGCCAGATCGTCGAGGCCCGCGAAACCCTGCGACGGCACTTCGCTGCTGGCGCCGCTCGCGGTGGAGAAATTCTCGTCGAACACGGCAGGGGGATCGTAAGGCTGGGAGCACGCCGCAAGCGCGAGCGCGGCGGCCGCTGCCAGGATGAACCTACGCATGAACTCCCCCTCGACCCTCGCGGCTGCAACATTAGTGCAGTTGGCCGCCAAATAGGAATGGCAGTCATGAAATCTTCGCGACGAGGTTACTGCCCAGCGGAAAACGGCTACGATAAACTATAAACCCTCGCCGAGAGTCGGCCGAGCCACAACCTCTCGAGACACCCCAAACCAGAGGTCCAGCCGTGACGAAATCCGCGCGCCCCTTAGCCTTTCTCCTGTCGTTTGCAGCGGCGCTCGTCGCATATCTGGCACCGCTCCATGCAGCCGACAAAGATTATGTCGACGCGGGCACCGCGCAGATGCTGCCGACAGGGCAGCGGATCACGCCGACGGCGGCGACCGACGCGCTGTTCCAGCAGCTCGATCCCGAGCTTGCCGGCTATCCCGCGTTTCGCGCCGGCATGGCCGTGACCACGGTCGCCAGTCACGACGGCAAGACCCTGCTCATCCTGACCAGCGGTTTCAATTCGCTGGCCGACAAGGCGGGCAAGCGCGATGCCGCGGCCTCGAACGAATATGTCTTCGTGTTCGATATTTCGGCGCGGAGCCCGCGCAAGCTTCAGGTCGTGCCCGTTCCCAATACGGACAGCGGCCTCGCCTTCGCGCCGGACGACCGGCACTTCTATGTCTCGGGCGGGGTCGACGACAATCTGCATGTCTTCGCGAAGGCGCATGACCGGTGGGACGAAGACGGCGCGCCGATCGCGCTCGGTCACAAGCACGGTCTCGGCATCATCATGAAACCCAGTGCGGCCGGGCTCGATGTCTCGGCGGACGGCAGGAAGATCGTCATCGCCGATCGGCAGAACGATGCGATCACCATCGTCGATCCTGTCGCGCGCAAGACGATCGGTGAACTCGATCTGCGGCCGGGCAAGAACGATCCCGCGGAGCATGGCGTGGCGGGCGGCGAATATCCCGATTGGGTGCGCATCAAGGGCAGCGACACCGCCTACGTCTCCAGCGAGCGCGACCGCGAAGTGGTGCAGGTCGACATCGCCGGCGTGGCCCGCGTTGTCGCGCGCGTGGCCATCCAGGGAGTGCCCAACCGCATGGTGCTGAACGCCGATCAAAGCCTGCTTTATGTCGCGGCGGACGACAGCGACCTCGTCTCCGTGATCGACACCAAAACGGGATTGCTCGCGGAAACCATTCCCGTGGCCGCGCCGCCGGGAATCTTCGGCAATCCCCAGCGCTTCAAAGGTGTCGCGCCGAACAGCCTCGCGATCTCGCCTGACGGCGGCACGCTTTATGTGACGGATGGCGGCGACAACGCGCTGTCGATCGTGCGGCTCGGCGGCACGGCGCCGCATTATGTGGCGGGTCTGGTGCCGACGGGTTGGTATCCCAATTCCGTCAGCGCGGTCGGCGACATGATCTATGTCGTCAACGGCCGCAGCGATCCGGGCCCCAATCCGCAAGGCTGCTATCATCCCAATCCCGACAAGCAGAAGACGGCGGCATGCGACGCGCGCAACCGCTATATTCTCCAGCTTTCCCAGGCGGGGTTCCTGTCGTTCCCCGCGCCCACCGCGCAGGATCTCGGCACACTCACCAACACGGTCGCCGCCAATAACGGCTTCAAGCTCGCGCGCGATCCGGCCGACGAAAAACTGATGGGCGAACTCCAGCGCCGCATCAAACATGTGATCTATATCGTCAAGGAGAACCGCACCTACGATCAGGTGCTGGGCGATCTGGACCGCGGCAATGGCGATCCGAGCCTCGCCCTGTTCGGCAAATCCGTCACGCCGAACGAACATGCGCTGGCGCGCGGTTTCGTGACGCTCGACAATTTCATGGATGCAGGCCAGGTGAGCGGCAATGGCTGGCCGTGGAGCACGGATGCGCGCGAAACCGATGTGGGGGTCAAGACGATCCCCATGCAATATGCCGACCGCGGCATGAGCTACGACGTCGAAGGCACCAATCGCAATATCAATGTCGCGATTGCGACAACCGCCGAGCGGCGCGTGGCCGATCCGATTTCGCCGGACGATCCCGATCTGTTGCCCGGCACCGGCGATGTGGCGGCGCCCGACTCGACCTCCGGCGATGTGGGCCGCGGGCATCTGTGGGATGCGGCGCTGGCAGCTGGCCTTACGGTCCGGAACTACGGCTATTATTGCGATCTCGCGCGCTACGAATTGAAACATCCCAATTTCATTCCGCTCGATCGCGATCCGTTCAAATCGAAGACGGTTGTCGCTTACTCGTCGGATGTGGCGCTCAAAGACGTCACCGATCCCTATTTCCGCAGCTTCGACGTCAAATATCCGGATTTCTGGCGCGAGCGGGAATGGGCCCGGGAATTCGCGGGCTATGTCGCGCACAAGAATCTGCCGAGCCTGTCGCTGGTGCGTTTCATGGAAGACCATACGGGAGATTTCGCGCATGCGATCGACGGCGTGAACACGCCGGAGGCGCAAGTGGCCGACGACGACTATGCGCTGGGCCTGCTGGTCGAAGCGGTGTCCAAGAGTCCCTATCGGGATTCGACGCTGATCGTCGCCATCGAGGACGACGCGCAGGACGGGCCCGACCATGTCGATCCCCAGCGCAGCATTGCGTTCCTTGCCGGGCCTTATCTCAAGCACGGCGCGGTCGTTTCCACGCGCTATTCGACCGTCAACATCCTGCGCACCATCGAAGGCGTGCTCGGAATCGAACCGTTGAGCCTCAACGACGCCTATCAACGGCCGATGAGCGACATTTTCGATTTGAAGCAGAAGACCTGGAGCTTCACAGCGACACCGTCGCCCGCGTTGCTAGCGACGCAACTTCCGATTCCGCGCAAGAAGGCGGATGGGGGTGCTCAGCACTTTGCCTTCGCCCACGATGCGCATTATTGGGCGGCGCGCACGCGCGGTTACGACTGGTCCCAGGAAGACAAGATCGACGCCGCGAAATTCAACCGCGTGTTGTGGGTCGGGCTTGAAGGCGCGAAGCCCTATCCGATCTCGCGCGACGGCAGGGATTTGCGGAGCGCGCGTCCGAAAGCAGATTGAGGTTAGCCGCTACGCCACCAGTTCGTCGCGTGCTTCGGCGGGGAGTTGTTTGCGCACTGCAATCGCGACGATGCGCTCGACCGCTTCGCGCAAGCTGGTGACCACCACATCGCATTCGGTCGCTTCGATCGCGTCGAGGTAGCGCGAATCGTCGTGGGTGAAGCCCCAGAAGCCGAGCATGGGCTGCATCGCGGCAAACCGCTTGCGCAGCCGGCGCACGAGATAGCGCGCATTGGTGTAGTTGGCAGGCTCGAGATAGGACACGCAGACGATCTTGAAGCCGGCATCTTCGAGATGGTGGATGTTCGACGGCATCGCATCGGCATTCGAGACGACGCGGCCGCCCAATCCCTGCCGCCGCAGAAGGTCGACCAGCAACAGGCCGGCCCATTCGTCGAAATCGCTGTGGCCCGCAACGCAGAGTATCGGCTCGCTCTTCCAATCTTCGGGAAGCTCAAGCATCGCCGCTTCGGCCGCGATCAGATGCGCGCCATGTTCCGACAGATTGTGCAACAGGCCTTGCAGCGTTTCGCGCACGCGATGGCGGCGCTCCGAATCGAGCGCGCCGCGCTGGATGTCGTGCTGCGCCAGGGTGAGCGCCTTCAGAACCACTTCGTCGTAATAGGCCGCGAGCGGCTTTTCCTTCAGATAGACTTCGGCGTGGTTCGCCGCTTCGTCGGGATCGCCCTGCAACAGACGCAGGTAAAGACTTTCCTCATGGCCAAGCGCGGGCTTGTCGCCCAGAAGCACGTCGAGAAAGCGCAAATGCTCGACGTGGCGGCCCACGACCACGAGACACATCGTGAGCGGCGTCGACAGCAGAAGCCCCACGGGCCCCCATACCCATGTCCAGAACGTTGCGGCGACAAGAATTGCAGTCGCGGATAGACCCGTACTGCGGCCGTAAAGGACCGGTTCGATCGCCTGCCCCGTGATCGACTCCACGACGCCATAGAGCCCCGCCGTCATCGCCACCTTTCCCCAGCCGGGATCGATGGCTACGGCGAGCGCAACGGGCAGCACCGCGGCGAGAGGCACGCCGATATAGGGCACGAAGCGAAACATCGTCGCGATCAGCCCCCAAAGGCCGGCATTCGGAATCCCGATCAGCCAGAGGCCCGTGCCGATGATGATGCCGAAGCACGTGTTGATGGCGGTCTGTATCAGCAGATAGCGGCTCAACCTGTTGGCCGCATCGTCGAGCGCGATGGTGGTGCGCCTCAGATCGTGCGCGCCGGCAAGCCGGATGAACCGGTCGCGCAGATCCTCCTTCTGCAGCAGAATGAAAATGACGAAAATGATGACGATGGTAGCGGTCGCGAGCGGCGCAAGCAGCGGTCCGGCGATGGCCTGGACGATATGCAGCGGACCGCCGTCGTCCTGCTTGATCTCGACCAGGGTCGGCTTTTCGGCGGCCTGCGTTGCCGTGTTCGCGGTTTCGACTGCCCCGGTGAATTCGTTGTCGAGCTGATCGAGCATGGCGGAGGCGCGCGCGATCAGTCCGTTGCCGTGCGCAGCACCTCGGATCGAGTCGATCTTGTGCGAGAGATTCGTCTGATAGCGCGGCAGGTCTCCCGCCAGATGCGCGAATTCGCTGCCGATATAGGCGCCCAGCGCGCCGATGATCAGAAACGCGAACAACACGGTCAGTAGCACGGACGGAACGTGTCCCAAGTGCAGCCTGCGCAGGCGCTCGGCGACGGGTGCGAGTGCAAAGGCGAGCAGCACGGCGAGAGCCGCCGGCATCAGGATCGGCTGGCCGAGATAGATCGCCGCCACAATGATGGCCGCGAGGGCCGCGCCATAGAACGCGCTCTGCAGCTCCGGCCGAGACGGCGTCTCGGAGGAATGCGGCGCAGAATGGTGAACCTTGTGTTCCATAACCAATCCGGACTTAGGCAACGCGAGCCCACACGGTCCGTTCGACCGCGTTCGACGTCCTCAATCCGCGGTCGGACCGAGGTCGGCGGGGCTGATGGCGTGAACCGTACCACAGAATTCGCATCGGGCACGGATGATGCCGTCGGGGTCGGCCAGGCCGTCGCGCTCGGCCGGCGAATAGGACTTGAGCACGGAGGCGATCCGCGTGGGCTCGCAGCTGCACCGGAAAACCAGCTTCTCCACCGCTTGCACCCGGACATCGTCTTCGTGGAATAGCCGCCACAACAAGGTTTCGGCCGGCAGGCCGATATCGACAAGTTCGAGATCTTCGACGGTCTCAAGAAAGGTCGAAAGCCGCTCCCAATCGTCCTCTTCGACCCGGCCGTCCGGGGTCGCCTGCAGCATCACCCCGCCTGCGCGCCAATGGGGGCCGCGCTTGCCCGCTTCGTAAAGGGGCGCGGCCGCGAGGCGAATGGCGGTGGGCAATTGCTCGGACTGGGCGAAATACGCTTCGGCCGAAGCCGCGATCCCGGCCGGTTCCAACGAGACGATGCCCTGGTAGTTCTGTCCTTCGCGCCGCGGCTCGATGGTGATGCCGACGATCCCCGCGCCGGCCAGGCGTTCGAAGGAAGGCGCCGGGTCGTCGAGAGCGGCGAACCGCGCCTCGTCGATCCGCGCGAAGCCGCGCACGCCCGCAGGCTGCCCGTCATCCGCTCCGTAATAATCGGCAGTGACGAGATCGAGCGGGCCGTCGCTCTTGGTCTGCACCGTTAGCCGACCGTCGAGCTTGAGCGCTGAGCCGAGCAGTGCAGAAAGCACGAAGGTCTCGGCAGCCACGCGCGCCGCCGCTTCGGGCAGCACATGGGCCTCGAGCGCGCGCGCCGACACGTCGTCGAGCCGCACGAAGCGACCACGCAATCGCGCATTCGGCAGGTCGAAAGGCAGGATGAAATCGGCTGCCGGCGCTCGTGTATAGCCCGCGGGCTTCCCCGTCACGCCAATCTGTTTCCCCGTCAACTAAGGCACCAGGTGAGGATCGCCTTCTGTGCGTGCAGGCGATTCTCCGCTTCGTCGAACACGGCGGATTGCGGCCCGTCGATCACGTCGTCGGTGACTTCCTGGCCGCGATGCGCGGGCAGGCAGTGCATGAAAATCGCATCCTTCGCCGCGCGCGCCATGAGCGCCGCATTCGCCTGATAGGGCTTCAACAGATTGTGGCGCTTGACGGCGTCTTCGTCGCCCATAGAAACCCAGGTATCGGCGATCACGCATTCCGCGCCGGCCACGGCCTTGTTGGGATCTTCGCCGAACTCGACCGCGGCCCCGGCGCCCATCGCCCATTCGCGCACGCTTTCCGGCGACGCGAGTTCCCTGGGTGTTGCGATCTTTAGTTTGAATCCGAGTCGCGCGGCGGCGTGAATCCACGAGGTCAAAACATTGTTCGAAGCTCCCACCCACGCGATGGTGCGACCGCGAATGGGTCCGCGCTTTTCTTCGAACGTCATCACGTCGGCCATCACCTGGCACGGATGCGAAAGTTTGGTGAGCCCGTTGATGACGGGGATGGTCGCGTTGTTCGCAAGGTCGCGCACCATCTCGTGATCGAGCAGGCGGATCATCACCGCGTCAACATAGCGCGAGATCACGCGGGCAGTGTCCGCGATGGTTTCCTCGCGCGCGAGCTGCATCTCCGAAGACGTCAGCATGATTGTCGTGCCGCCCAGCTGGCGCATTCCGACGTCGAACGATATCCGCGTGCGGGTAGAATGCTTGTCGAAGATGAGCGCGAGCACGCGACCCGCCAGCGGTGCGTCCGCATCGAGCGCGCCATGCGGCAAACCCGCGCGCGCAGCCTTGCGCCGGCGAGCTTCGGCGATCATCCCCTGCAAGGTGCCGGAATCCAGATCGGCGAGATCGATGAAATGCCGCGGCCTTTCGACTGGTTTGACGGGCGCGTTCATGCCGCCACCTCGGCCTTGACGGAATCGAACTCCGCCGCGGTTTCGGACAGCAACCGCAGCGCTTCGCGCACATGTTCTTCTTCGACGATCAGCGGCGGCAACAGGCGCATCACATTGTCGCCCGCGGGGATCGCGAGCATGCCGTGCGCGCGCAGGCGTGTGATGAAATCGCCGACCGGCACTTTCATCTTAAGGCCCAGCATCAGGCCTTGCCCGCGCAGTTCCTCGAACACGTCGGGACGTTCCGCGATCAAGCCCGCAAGCTGCTGGCGGAAATAATTGGCGATTCTCTCGACATGCTCGAGAAAGCCCGGCGCCAGCACGACATCGAGCACGGCATTGCCCACCGCCATGCCGAGCGGATTGCCGCCGAAGGTCGAGCCATGCGTGCCGGCCGTCATGCCCTTCGCCGCTTCGGCCGTGGCGAGGCACACGCCCATCGGAAAGCCGCCGCCGATCCCTTTGGCGACCGCCATGATGTCGGGTGTGACGCCGGCCCATTCATGGGCGAAGAATTTTCCCGTGCGGCCGACGCCGGATTGAATCTCGTCGAAGATGAGCAGCATGCCGCGCTCGTCGCACAGTTTGCGCAAAGCGCGCAGGAACTCGCGATCCGCCACGCGGATGCCGCCTTCGCCCTGGATCGGCTCGATTAAGAGTGCGGCCGTTGCCGGCGTGATCGCGGCTTCGAGTGCCGGAAGATCGTTCAGCGGAACCTGATCGAAGCCCTGAACCTTCGGCCCGAAACCTTCGAGATATTTCGCCTGCCCGCCCGCGGCGATGGCCGCAAGCGTGCGGCCATGGAACGCGCCTTCGAACGTGATGATCTGGAAGCGCTCCGGCTCGCCGTTCACATAATGATAGCGGCGCGCCATCTTGATCGCGCATTCGATCGCCTCGGCGCCGGAATTGCCGAAAAAGGCCGTGTCGGCAAAGGTGGAATCGACCAACCGCTTCGACAGCGTCTCCTGCCCCGCCACGCGATAATAATTCGAAGTATGCCACAGGCGTTGCGCTTGCTCGGTCAGCGCTGCGACGAGTTTCGGATGCGCATGGCCCAGCGCATTGACGGCCACCCCCGCCCCGAAATCGAGGTATCGCGAGCCATCCTCGGCGAAGATATAGGGTCCTTCGCCCCGGACGAATGCGACATCCGCCCGATTGTAGGTTGGCAGCAGCGACGGGAACACGGCAGTCCTCCAATGGCAAAAACCGCTGGACGCCCGATGCGACCGCGGGCGGGCTTTATCTGCCGGGAGGCCTTATGGGTCAAGGAACGCTTCGACTAGATGCGCGAAAGCCCCGGCTTTGGGGCCGGGGCTTTCCACAGTCTGGTCTGCGCCGATGCTATTGCTGCGCGGGAGTTTGAAGATGGACCATTGTACCGGCAGGTAAAGCCGGTGTGCCGGGCCCGGTACCGCCCAAGGTCGCCGAATAGGCCTGCTTGGGGGACTCGCAGAAATCGGCCTTGGTAGGCGGCGTGTTACCCGGATCCAGGTCGGGAGTCCGCGTCGTGATCGATCCTGACACCGTGGACCCGGAAAACTTCAGATCTGCGGTGATGTAGAAATAGGGATCCGCGGCGACCATGTTGGCTTTATGGGCCGAGATGACAGCGTCCGTCCCAAAGCCCCATCCGGAATAAAGGGTCGGCATGGTGCCACCTTTGCATGGAGCCTGAAAACCAATGCTGGCACCGGTCACGGCGAGGTCGTTGTCGCTGTCGGTGCCGACTGTGAAGCTGACGGTCTGTCCGTCGGCCGAAGTCCCGGTATAGGTGCCGGCCTGTTGCGCCCATCCCGCCGTACTGACAGCCATGGCGCACAAGACTGAAAACGCGAGCGTCGGGTAGCGAAAGTTGGTCATTTCTTACCTCTTCTGTGTTCGATGGGGCCCATCCGTTCTGCACAGCCTAGCGACACAGGGGCCCTCTGAACAGGAAGCGCAGACGTTTTGGTGTGACCGTTGTCGGTCGATCCGCCGCCGCGCCTGGAACTTATGCAATCTACTCGCCTCCAGACCCGGGTTTACCAAGCGCACAGTTCCGTGGGTTTCCGGAACGATACCGTTGGCAAACCCGGCGTAGCCTAATCGTGAGGTTTCTCGGCCTTCTTGAGCCGAACGCTTGGGCTCCGGACCGTTTGCAGGCATTCCGCATACAGATCGAGAAACCAGTCTCTCTTCGCATTGGCCGGCTGGTCGTATTTGGCCAGTTCGTGAAACAGCTTAAAGGCAACTTCTTCGGGCGAATTTTCGCCCACGTGCGCAACGGGTTGGTCTGCCATGTCTGGGTCCTTTCAAGATGTTGTTTGCGGGATCTTGGCATTCGATCTTGACCGTCGAATCGCGGCCCGCGCAAGCCTAGCGCTCCGGAAAGACGGGGCTAAGCGCCTTGGACGCGCCAGCCGCCTACCGCCGGAAACGCTTTGACGGGTGAATTTTCAAATACGGCACGAAGTCGTCTTATTCCTGAAGCAGGTTTTCGCGTTTTTACCTCCGATTCGGTTTCCGGAACTATGCACTTCGCAAACCGGGAACTATGGCTAGTGCAGGTGCAGGGGGTTAGGCCAAAGCCATGACAGGAGCGCTGTAGCCGCCAGAACTATGACGGACAGCAGCATGTATCTGGCCGCGTCGATCTGAGCCTTCGCCGTCCTGCGAGTGATTTCCGCATCGAGGTAGGCATGGACACCTCCGTCGATGGGGTTGCCGCGGCGGTTCGCAATCTCCGACAAGGTGAGGCTATGCAGGTTTTGCAGAAGTGCTTGGTCATCATTCATTTCCGCGCCTTTGGCTTTTTCACTGGTTTCTTCGCCTTCGGCGGCTTGCCCGTCGCCATTGCGGCGCGGACGGCATCCTCAAACGACAGCGGGGCAAGACTGATCGGGCGTGATGCTTTTGGCTTCGATGAGTCCTTTTTTTGGTTCATTGGTTCACTTTTCGCTTGTGTGTTGGGTTCTAATGGCTCACAAGGGCTACATGGCTAGAATCGAAGTACCGGACGCTGTAGTTCAATGGCTTGAAGCCACCCGCCTTGAGGGTCGGCAAGAGGGCCACAAGGAAGGCTACCAGAAAGGCTGGGACGAGGCGACCGCCGCCCTGGTTGAGGCCGCGCGTGCCAAACGCAGTGAAGGCGGCGTTGCGCCGCCCGGATCAGGCGAACGGCCGCATATCGCCCGCATCCGGGCCGATATTGAGAACGGCGCTGAACCTGCTGCAGAGACCGAGGAGCGCAACTATACGAAGCTGGTCATGGGCGCATTGGCGGCTCGGCCGGGCATGAGGGCGATGCAGATCGTTGACTGGATTTTGGAGCGTGATTCGAACGCAAATCGGAACTCGATCCTGACCGCGATTAAGCGGCTGAAGAAACCGAATAATAAGCGAATCCGCCAGCACTCGCTGCGGCTCTATCTGGTTCAGTCCGAAGAACAGCGCGAGGCGGCCGAATGAAATAAAAACGCCGCTGGTTGGATCAGCGGCGCTCTATGCCCGGTTGGCGAAATTGGTAGACGCGGGGGAGTTGGATTCCCCTGACTGGCAACGGTCGTGTAGGTTCGAATCCTATACCGGGCACGCTTAAAAGTCAATGTAAGCCATTGAATCTACTTGTAATAAAAAAAAGCTGTGCGAGTCGATTTCCTAGTAGGTTCAAGCCTTTAGCTTGGCCGCCAAAGCGCGGAAATGTTCCACCTTCAGTTCGGCTAGCTGTGCAACGGCGCGCTCCCAGCCGTCCGGCGGACTTCGATGCGCCTTGGCCGATTCGTCTAGACGGGCCTGCCGAACGGTGGGCACGGAACAGCCCAAAGCATCGGCAAGTTCTTGATGGCTGATACCGGCCAATAATTCGTCGGTCGCCTTCTTGAAATTCATCGGCATCTGTATGCACTCCGCTTGACAACACGGCAGAACGTATTACATACTGCATACACATTCAAGGCGCGACTCCAATGAACCTTTCGACCCTTTCCAAGATGACCGAGGATGAAGCCCGCGAGACGCTTGAGCGCATCCGGTGGCCGAATGGTCCGGTCTGTCCGCACTGTGGCTGCACCGAAGGTCATACCAAGCTGGCGGGCAAGAAACACCGCACGGGCGTTTGGAAATGCAACGGTGGCTGCGCGCAGCAATTCAGCGTGACGGTCGGAACCGTGATGGAAGGCTCGCACCTTCCGATCCGCACTTGGCTGATGGCGTTCTCGATCCTTTGTAGCGCGAAGAAGGGTGTGAGCGCACTGCAGTTGCAGCGCCAGCTTGGTCTCGGTTCCTATCGCACCGCTTGGCATCTTTGCCATCGCATCCGTTTCGCAATGGGCCGCAATCCATTGAAGGGCGCACTTGAAGGCGTCGTGATGGTCGATGAAACACACGTCGGCGGAAAGCCGCGCTTTGTGCATGGCAAGCCCCGCAAGCGCGGACCGACCGGCAAAAAGGCAATAGTGGTCGCTTTGGTCGGGCGTGGCGGTCGCGTGAAGTCATGGCCGATTGCAGACGTAACGGCCAAAACGCTGCAAGGCACAATCCGCGACCACGTTTCTCCGCAAGCGGCAATCCAGACTGACGAATTGATCTCCTATAGGGGCATTGGCCAGTGGTTTGAAGGCAGCCACGAAACGGTGAACCACAAGCGCAAGGAATACGTTCGTGGCGACGTTTCGACCAACGAAGCGGAAAGCTATTTCGCATTACTCAAGCGCGGTATCACCGGCTCTTTTCATAGTGTGAGCAAGAAGCATCTGCATCGCTACTGCGATGAGTTTTCCTATCGTTGGAATGAGCGGAAAACGACCGATGGGGAGCGGACCACGAAGGCTCTGCAATTGGTCGGGGGCAAGCGGCTTATGTACAAGGACCCAATCCGCTTGCGCTCTTAGATCGTTAGAGCTAGAAAACCGGCCCCTCGCATTTGAAGCCACGAAAGGAGGTGGGCAGGTTGGCTGGTAACGATTTGTCTTTTGGCGGTCCTCACCGCTACGGATGGCAAGCTGGTATGACGAACCATCCGGATTGGTTGACAGATTTGGGTTACACGCATCCGAAGTGGGCTGATTTATTAAAGCGAATGAGCCCCGATGAGCGTGAGTTAGTTGCAGATTATCTCCGAAAGCTCGGAATTATCCCGTAGCCTTCCAAAAGCCCCGGCCCAAAACCGGGGCTTTTGCTTTTGTGCCTAACAATACGGATTGATTGGGGTTTGCGAAGTGCATAGTTCCGTCGGTTTCTGTGGACAAGGGCTGGTAAGGCACCCTTAGGCCTTGTGCGCGTTCGTCTCCTTGATACGATATATTGTACCCAAGGAGGACACCTTCATGTGGACGGACGAAAGGGTCGAGCAACTCAAATCGCTTTGGACCGAAGGCCTGTCGGCCAGCCAAATCGCCCGCGTGCTGGGCGGCGTCACCCGCAATGCCGTGATCGGCAAGGTTCACCGCCTGGGTCTGGCCGGCCGCGCGAGCCCATCCCGCAGCGAGCGTCCGCGACTGCCGCTGACGCCCAAGGTATCCATGCGGGTGCATGCGCCGGAGCCCCCCGTGGTGGAAGAAGATCCCGTGATCCTCGACGACGGCAATTTCGCCACCGTGCTCACCATCAACGACCGCATGTGCCGCTGGCCGATCGGCGATCCGGCCGAGAACGAATTCCATTTCTGCGGTAGGAAGCCCAAAAACGGTTCGCCCTATTGCGAAGCGCATGCGCGCAAGGCCTATCAGCCGCAGCAGCTCCGCCGCGACCGGGGCCGCATGCACGGGTGAGGACAATCGGGTTCGCGCTCGAAGCGGGAGTGTAAAGCGATGAGCGCGATCTTCGATTATTCGGCGAAGACCCTGGACGGCCGGGAGGTTTCGCTCGCGGACTACCGCGGGCAGGTTCTGCTGATCGTCAACACCGCGAGCAAATGCGGATTCACGCCGCAATATGACGGGCTGGAAACGCTTTTCAAGACGCTGCATCCGCAGGGCCTGCTGGTGATGGGTTTCCCGTGCAACCAGTTCGGCCGGCAGGAACCGGGGAGCGAAAGCGAGATCGGCAGTTTCTGCGCCAGCAATTACGGCGTAAGCTTTCCGATGTTTGCGAAGATCAACGTGAACGGCGACACGGCCCATCCGCTGTGGCGCCACCTCAAGCGCGAGAAGAAAGGCATTTTCGGCACCGGTACGATCAAGTGGAATTTCACGAAATTCCTCGTCGACCGCGCGGGCACAGTCGTCGCGCGCTACGCGCCGCTGACCAAGCCGGAGAAGATCGCCGCGCCGATCCTGAAGCTGCTGTAGCGGCCGAACGGACGCGGCGAGGAAGTCATCGACGCGCCGCTTGAGCCGGTGCGTGCGCGAGGATGAATGAGCGAGGTGTCGCCGGCTCGAATTCATACAATCCGCTTGCATCTCAAACCTATATCATTTATGGTATAAACGCGGAGGGCGAATGAGCTGGTCGGTTCTATTCGCGAATTCGATCGCTCAGTCCGAGCTCGATGCGTTGCCGGCCGATATGCGAGCCAAGTTCGAACGGATTGTGGCGTTGATCCGGGATCACGGATTGGAAAAGGTGCGCGAGCCCTATGTCAAACATCTCGAGAGCAAACTCCGGGAGATGCGGCTTACGGGGCGAAATGGCATTGCGCGCTCGATTTGCACGACTGCCTCCGGGCGTCGGGTCGTGATTTTGCGCACCTTTGTCAAGAAAACCGAAAAGACGCCGAAACGAGAATTGGAATTGGCGCGGGAGCGCGCAAAGGAGGTTTTATGAGTCGCAAACCGATCCCGGTCGAAAAGAGTTTCGTCAAATGGCGAAAGAACCTGGCCTATCGCGCGGCCTACGCGGCATTGGACGATGAGTTCACACTGGCAGCCGAATTGATCAAGGCGCGCACAAGCGCGGATATTTCGCAGGAGGAAATCGCCAGACGCATGCGCACATCGCAACCGGCCGTCGCGCGCCTGGAGGGCGGCCAGGGCAATCCTTCCGTCAACACGCTTCGCCGATATGCCCGCGCGACCGGAACGCGCTTGAAGATCACGTTCGAGGCCAAAGGTGCACATTGAATCGGCGGTCCCAACGCGATTTAATTCGGCTATACATCGGAGATGGCACCGATACAGCTTGCAGATCGAGAGGCGGTGAAGTTTCTTCAGGGCGCGAACTCCGTTCGCGACGGGCATATCGTCAGGCTGTCCATCCGCGAAGTCGAATCGCAATCCGTCGTCAACCTGGTATTCCACGCACGCAACGGGAATGTTTACAATCTGGAACTAAGCGGGAGCGTTGCGTTCGACTACAATTTTTCGAGCGAATACACGCCGCAGCAGATCGCGATGGTGAAATGCCTATGGACGGACGACGGATATTTCTACCTGTCGCTCGATCCCTGGAAGGAAGATGAAGCGTTCGTCCCAGAGCAGGACAATGACTGGTTCAAGTCGAAATCGGTCACGCTCACGGCGGAGCCCATTGAAATCCTGGGCTGACTACTCCGTCGCCTCGAAATGTGTCACCCATATCCCTGAACGCCTGGCACCTATCTCTCCCATCCAAACAGACGGGGGGAGGGGAAAGACTCCCCACGTCCTCACCTGCTTCCGTTCACGGCGCGATTCGCGTGGCGGCGACTTCCTGTCCGTCGATCTGTCCGTGGAGTGCGGCTTGCGCGCCGGTCTGCCGGTCGTTCCAGACGATCCGGAGCGTGCCGGCATGTCCGGGCGCCGCGACGCTCACATTCGCCACGACGAGACCCGTCAATTGATCCCAATCGATGGTGCCCGAAACGGTGAGGTCGGATGCCCAGCTCAGCTCTTTCAGTTTGAACTCATAGCCGCGCTTGATCGGCGAAATCGTGAAACGTCCGCCGCGCAATCCCTGAATCACGTCGTCGGTCGAGACGCCGTAGCGCGCGAACGCGTCACCCACGGTTTCCGTCACGGCGGAGGCCAACGCGAGTCCCGATGCGCCGGCGGCGTTGCCTTTATCCGCGATCGCAGGCGCCACGCCCTGCCAGTTGGCGGCGAACACCGGCACGGTGCGCACCGGCCTGATCGCGGGAAGGCAGGATTGGTCCGGCCTCGCGCCACCTGACTTCACGAAAGACAGCACCATCGGTCCCACGCAGCGCGCGAGATCGCTGCCGAAAGGCGGCACGTTTACGCCGCCATTGCCGATGGCCGTTTCGTGAACTTCGTTGGTCACTTCGATATATTGCGCATCGGGGAACAACGCCGCCGTCCAGCGGCCTTCCGTCGGCGAGGTGACTGTGTCCAGTTCGCCCGACAGCACCAGCACGGGAATTTTCGGGAATGTTGCAGTCGCTGGCACGGGGAATCCGGGTGTGGCAAAACCGGGCGCCTTGGGCCACGCCTGGCACAGATTCAATCCTTCCGGATTCGTCACGGCGCCGATCGCCTCCGGCAGCGTGAACGGCGCATAGAGTCCGGGATCGTTTGCTTCGGTTGCCGAGAGGCGCGCGAGATATTGCGTGTGGCGCGCATTCCCCTCGTCGCGCATGTTGTAAAGCTGCTTGTAATCGGCGCACTCGACGGCCACTTCCAACCCGGTGCTGAACTGGTTGGGCGGCCCACCCGTATCTTCGCCGTCAATCGCTTCCGCCACCAGCCGCAACAGCGGCACGGGATCGCGCAATTCGAGATAGGCGCGCGCCGCGGCGTCGATATCGCGATAGGCGGTGAAATTGTTGCCCGCATTCGCCACGACAGTGAACAGCGCGCCGGCATCTGCCGTGACGGTCTTAATCTCGCCATTGGCTCCCGGCGCCGGCCCCGTCACCGGCGCCGCGCGCAACGCTTGCAGCAGCTTCTTGAAACGCGCGCTCGCTGTGCCGCGGAGCGCTTCGCAGGAAGGCGAGCGCGCGCAGGCGATGGAAAACGCGACCGGTCCGTTTTCGATTTCCGTCTGGAAATATGGCGTTTCGCCCAGCACCGGATAAGCGCTGTCGAGAACGACGGTTCGCACCAGCTGGGGATGCCGCGTCACGAACACTTCTCCGAAGAATGTGCCGTAGCTGTCGCCGTAGTAATCGACCTTGCCTGTTTGCAAGGCCTCGAGTATGGCCGCCACATCGTCGGCAGCATAGATGGAGCTGTAAAGCCACGCGGCCTGACCCAGAGCGGCGCCGCAGGCGCGCACGGCCGCGAGCCCGCCGCCTTTCTGCAGGTGGCCGCAATCGATGGCGCCGGAGCGGCCGGTACCGCGCTTGTCGATCAAAAGAATGTCGCGGCGGTTCCTGAGCGGCGTGAACAGGCGCACATAACCGTCGCGCGAACCCGTGGTCGAATAACCCGGGCCGCCTTCCTGCGCGATGATTGTGCCCAACGCGGCGTGGGCGCGATCCGTGCGCGGGTAATATTCGAAACCGATCGAGATTTTGCCGTTGGACGGATGGTCGGGGTCGAGCGGCCGGAGCAAGGTGCCGCAATAGCCGCCATATTGAGCGATGCAGAAGGTGAGCGTGAGTGTACCGACATGGATGGTGGGCGGTCCGGCCGCGCAAACCGGCGCGCAAAGACAAAGCCACAAGAGAGTTATCCATGTGCGGTTCATGGGCGCGAGTTTATTCCACCTCGATCCGACCCCGGCAAGGCGCGCGATTTATGCCGCCGCGCTCAAATCGTAAAAGCTCCTGTCGCCGCAAGCGACGGCGCGACCGAGAGCCTGGCACCACCCCAATTTGCACCCCCATACTCTTAAGCTTGATTATCATTCGCAGATTTGACTAATTTGGCGCCGGTCGCCGGGACCGGCCGAATTTTAACCGGTATGCCGATATGCCAGCGTGCGCAGTATGGGGATCGGGATGGCAAGTCAGGGAATGCTTGGAATCCTGATTGCCGCTTTCGTCATTTCGGCGGGAGCCGCGCGAGCCGAAAATCCCGAGACCGTCATCGTCATCGGCACCGCGCCCGCGGATGTTCAAAGCGTCAGTCCCGAAGACATCGCTGCGTCCCATGCGGACACCGCGACCGCGCTGATCAACCAGTTCGTGCCTTCGGTGTCCATTTCCGATACCGAGTCCAATCCATTTCAGGAAGATTTGCTTTATCGCGGTTTCGACGCGTCGCCTGTGCTCGGCACACCGCAGGGGCTTGCGATCTATCAGGGCGGCACGCGGATCAACCAGCATTTCGGCGATACGGTCTTGTGGGACCTCGTTCCGTCTTTCGCCATCCGCAGCATCGACGTAGTGCCGGGTTCGGATCCGGTGTTCGGCCTGAACGCGCTGGGCGGCGCCATCGTGCTCAACATGAAGACGGGATTCGACGCGGAGGAAGGCGAAGAGGCCGATGTCGCCGGCGGCTCGTATGGCCGCGCGCGGCTCGTCGTCCAAACGGCGCATTCCACCGGCAACGAAGCGTTCTATCTGGGCGCGACGGCGATCGACGATTCGGGCTGGCGGTGGTGGTCGGGATCGCAGGTCTATCAGGCCTATGGCGATTTCGCGGTGCGCTCCACGCGCGGCAGCGCGGGCATCAGCCTGACCCTGGTCACGGACGAGTTGAACGAGAATGCCGCCGTGCCGGTTCAGGATTCCCCCAAAGCCTCGTTCGCCGCACCAGATACGGCCGACGACGCGGATTTCCTGCTGCAGGGTCGCGGTGATTACGATTTCTCGTCGCAGTTCGTTTTGCGCGGATCGCTCTATGCGCGCGCGACGCATATCGCGACGCAGAACGGCGGCGCCTCCGGCTTTGCGCCTTGCGCCTCGCAACCGACAATTCTGTGCGACGACAACGGCGACCCGCTGGTAACGACCGCCGGCGGGTCGGTTCCCACCAGCATCGGCGGCGCCGGTGACGATCCCATCGAAACGATTTCGACGACTGCCTTCGGCGGCTCGGTAGAAGTCGACCTCACAGGCACCCTGTTCGGCCACGACAACAGTTTCGTCGTGGGAGATTCGTTCGACCGCGCCTATACAGGCTTCGTTTCGAACACGATCTTATCGAACCTGACATATCAACCCGGCGGCGTAACGGCCGTGCCGATCGGCGTCTATCTGGGCGGATCGGAATTTCAGGTCGAGCTCGACTCGGTCAATCTCGATGAGGGCCTCTATGCCCAGGACTCGTTCGATCTGACGCCGTCATTGTCTCTCGAGTTTTCGGGACGCTATCATTTCGACGAGGTCGATCTTCAGGACCGCCTGGGAACGGCGCTGACCGGCAATCACGAATATGAAGGCGTCAATCCTGCCGCCGAGCTTGTCTGGCGCGCGGCCGATAATATCAGCACCTATGTCGAGTTCGAGCAATCGAGCCGCACGCCGACGGCTGCGGAACTGAGTTGCGCCAATCCCCTTCAGCCTTGCGTGTTTCCGCTGAGTTTTCTGTCCGATCCGGGCCTGCGCCAAGTGATCGCGCAAACGGTGGAGACAGGCGCCAAGGGCAATGCCGCCTTCGACGGCGTCACGCTCGTCTGGTCGGCGGATGTTTTCGCGACGCGAAATCAGAACGACATTATCTTCGAGAGTTCCGGGCCCACCATTGCCTCGGGCTTCTTCGCCAATGTGGGAAACACGCAGCGCATCGGCGCCGACATCGCCGCCGTCGCCAGATGGCAGAATTTCGATTTCCGCGCCAATTACGGCTACGTCGATGCGACGTTCCAGTCCGCGTTCACGGATCCGAGCGAGGACAATCCCGCGGCAGACGTCAACGGCAACATTTATGTCAAGCCGGGCGACCGCATTCCCGCCATCCCGCGCTCGACGGCGAAATTCCATCTCGGTTACGAGGCGACGCCGTTGCTGCATGTCGCGATCAGCGCGACACTCGAATCCTCGCAATATCTTCGCGGCGACGAAGCCAATCTGCAGCCGCCTTTGCCCGGCTATGTCGTGTTCGGCGCCGAAGCGGATTACCAGCTGACCAAGTCCCTGAACCTCTATGTCGAAGGCGATAATATCCTCGATCACCGCTATGCGACCTTCGGCCTCTACGGCGATCCGACAGGCAACGGCGCGTTTCCCCAGTTCACAAATCCTCGCTTCATCGTGCCGGCGCAGCCTTTCGGAATCTGGGCGGGCGTGCGAGTCAAGTTCTGAGAATAAATTTCAGACGGCGGTAACCGGCGAGATGCAGCCCGCGACGCCGCACAGCGGGATCGTGAACGACATTCGTGCGGACAAACCGACTTCCCCGATACGGTACGAATGCTTTCGGGGTCCGCATAGCGGCCGATCTAATGAACGAGACGGGCACTAATCGGGCATCGCCGCATCGATCCAGTCCGCAATCGTCTGGATGTCGGTTGGGGAAAGATACGGCCCCCCGTTCGGCATGCGCGGATAGGTCCCCATGTTAACCTGCTTCGCGAAGGGGCCGCTGAGCGCCTTGATGAGATAGGTGTCTGCGGCCTTTTTCCCACCCGAAACGTCGATCAGGCGATACGGGACCGGTTGCTGGGGATTGCCCTCGTAGCGCCACACTACGGCCTGCTGCAACTGCGCCTTGGTCTGCCAGTCGAGCGGGTTTTCCAAATGCGTACCGTTCGCGGAGTGGATCTGCAGCACGCTGTCCCAATCGAAGTTGTCCTTGATCGTGTCGAGAATGGCTTTCACGTCGGCAAAACCGGGCATGATGTGCTCCTTTGCAGGCTTAGTGGTGCGCCAAAGCGGCATCGATTGCGGCCTCGACATTCTCGACCAAAAGGCGCGGAAGTCCGGCCTCACCGAGCGCGGCAACCTGACTGCGCAAATTCGCCATGTCCTGGTCGGAAACGCGCTCGCGATTCTGCAGCACGTAAGCGCCGATATCCGCGACTGCGCGAGAGCGCAATGCCGGAGCCTCGCCTGTATCGGCGGCAAGCTTGCCCGCCTGCGCCGGCAGCGCGGGGTTGTTCAGCACAAGGCTGTCCAAGGCCGCTTCGCGCAATTCGAATGGAGTCTTGCGGTCGGCGAGGATCGCCTCGCGCTCGGTAAGGCTGGCGGTGTCGCCCGCCAGTACCTCGATCGCCGCAAGACGCGCGCCGGCGTCGTGCGAATGTAGATAAGGTCGGATCGCACTGGCATAGGTGAAATTTCCAATTCCCCCCAATTCGCGGATTGCCTCGGCGCGCGAAAAGCCCGGCGCAACAGGTTTGGCCAGCGCTGCGAGAAGCACATGCACTGCGTGTTTGTCGTTCATATCGAGGAGCAGGTGCAGCGCGGCGCTACGCGTGCGCGGGTCCGGATGGCTAAGCGCGCTCTCCGCAATCGCCATGATCTCCTTGGGGTGTTCTTCCATCAGAGAGGAATCGGTGAACATTTGTATATCGAGAGCGGCGAGTGCCCGTTGCGACAGCGCCGGCTGGGCCTCATTGCGCCGTTCAAGGATGTGCCGCACATCGGTCAGGAACGCCGGGTCTTGTTTCGCCTCGAGCATGTCGAGCGCCGCCATGGGACCGGCTTTTTTCGACTTCGGCATCGCAGTCATTGCGACGAGCGGCGCAGTCACCGCCGCCGGCTGAGCCGCTCCAAACGGAACATCGTCATATCCGTAACCCAGATCGTTGCGACGATCGGTGACGCCGGCGTAATCGATGACGTCGGCGGGGCGCGGCTTCGCGGACGCCGACGGCCATAGTCCCGCGACGTCCGATTTCGGGAACGGCCCCATTTCTGCGGTCGGCGGCCGGCGTCGTGCCATCACGTCACCGGAACTGTATCCGGTGATCCCGTCCCACGGCCACATCGTATCGAACAAATTGTGACCAAAGGGTGGGCAATTCCAGCCGCCGATGTTGCACTTCGGTGCAGTGGGATCGAAGTGGCCGTAATTACTATCGCCGGGTTTCTGTTGCGGTATGATGTAATAGGCATCGCGATCGGCGCCTGTATTATCGAAGCGATCGTGCAAATATTGCCATTCCGCCCACAAACGGTCGTGCTCATTGTGGAACAACCAAAAAATCGGATCGCTCGGCGATATCTTGCAATTCTGCATCCACGGGCCGGTCGCGTTGTGGCCCATATTGTGGGGACTATACTCCATAGCGCTGTAAGGCGGCGCTGCCGCCGCGAAGGGCATGAACGAGGATAATGCCAATAGCGCGTGGAGTTGGTCTGGAGTCGTGATCGAGTAGCTTTCGGGATGGCGCCAATCAACCGTGAAGCGCGACATGGGGATCGGTTGCGTTGACGGATTGCCATCGTTTCCGTACGGCATCGTCCACCCGAACAACGGATTGTCACCGTCGAATGACGTCAACTCCGGTTCTTGGCTGTTCGGGTTGACGGAATTCTTGCCGAGGAAATCCGTCGTGAAAGGCAGTGACGGCATCGTCGTTTGCGGCTGCCAAATTCGCCAATAGGGCAATGCCACGCGCGGGTCGATTTTTTGCAACTCGCGCTCGAATTCCAACAAATACGCGCGATGCCACGCAAGAAATGCAGGTCCGCCGTGCGCTTGATCGAGATAGCGATCCGCACCGTTCTGCTCCTTGCCTATCGCAGCCACGCGATGTGTGCGCACGAATCCTTCATACGAACGAGCGTCCGCGGAAGGGCGCAAGTACATCGCTCGTAGCGCCGAAAGGAAAATCTGCCGTTCGTCCGAAGTCAGGGTCGAGGCGTCCTTGCGGATGCGGACCATGATATCCTGACGGCCCACTTCGGCGCCGGTGGCGGTGCGTGCGACGATAGCGGTATCTTTCGCGCCGGTGCTCGGGCAGCCGAATTTCCCTGCCACGAAAAATGCGACCGGTTGGCCGTTTTTCGGGAGCGTCAGCGCGAGCGTGCTCTGATCGGCAGTCTTCCCAGGCGTCAAGCTATTGGCGAACAAGACGGCACCGCGATGCGTCGTGCTGCAATCGGTGCCCGCAGCCGTGTCGGACAGGACCACGGGAAGATCGCCATCCAGGCCGGAGGGATCGCTCACCCGAATCGTCGCCGGAACCGGCGCCCAGGCGATGTAGTCGTTGTTCGGATTGCCGTCGCCGCGCAACTGAATTTGAATTTGCGCGGCTTGTGCGACTCCGATCCCGGCAAAGAAAAAAACGGCACCCAGGGTGCAACGGCCGATCGATCTTCTCATCTGTCACGCTCCGTAGTGTGCAAATTTGGAGCCGGCGCCGGAAAGTTCGAAGTGCAGAGCTTTCGCCAACGCCGAACCTACGCAAACAAACCGGAATTCGCGCGGCAATACCGCCTGCGTCGATTGCAGATTTAAGCGTCACTCAACCCCTGGTAGTTCGATGATTCCACCGCTCCGGCGAGGTGTCAACCGATTGTGGCTCGCCGCGCCGCAACAGAGCAGGATGGCAAACGGCACTTGCGCAAGCGAGCCGATTTCCCAGATCCCACTCGCCGTCTGATGAGCACAACTATGGCCCGGCACCATTCGCGCCGGGCGTACAATGCTGAAACCCGGAACGGCGGCGCGTACCTTCCGGAACAACAGGCTATAATTCCGTATCACGTTGTCCCGCGACGGCGAATTGGCGACGCCTCTCGGGCTCCGATCTCTCGCCCGGCTCCAGACTACTAGGCGCTCCGCGGCTCAATTAAACTGACGGCGACGAATGGAAGGAGGAGCGCATGGCTCTGAAGATCTGCGAGCTCGTCAGCCTCGTTCTCGCGGCCTGGGTCACCGGCATGTTCGTGGGACCGTGGCTCGCCTTGACCCGATCGATCCATACTTTCGAGCCGGAAATTTTTCTCGCGATCGTACGGCGACTGAACGACAACATGGCGTCCGTCATGACCGCGCTGATGCCGGCAGGATTGTTGTCGATCGCGGCACTGCTTTTCGTTTCGTTCGGCGCGCGACCCGATATCTTCTATCCGGCGCTCGCGGCATTGGCACTCTTCGTCGTCGCCCTGCTCGTGACCGCGATCATCGAGGTTCCCATCGTCAAACGAATCGTGACATGGACCGTGCCGACACTGCCGAAAGATTGGCAATGCCTTCGTGATCGCTGGAGCGCGTTTCATATTGTGCGCATCGCAGCGGCAGTCGCGGGTTTTATTCTCCTCGCGGCCGGCGCCATCTGGCGTTAGCTTGGATATCACCGGCTTAGGATTGCGTGCAGCTGCATTTTCTCCCGGAAGTTGACACAGTATGCGTGCGCTTGTTACGGATCGGAGGCATTTCTTGAAAAAATGGGGGATGAGATGCTGGACGATTTCAAAGAAAATATTGTTGCCGCGACGATAACAGAACCGTTGTCAGCCGAGAGCGATGATTTGAATCGGGATGCGATTCCTTCTTCGGAACGGTCGATCGCCGCTTTCGCACTTTCGCTGCAGCCTTCATGGACCACGATTTCTCCCGGTCAGGTGCATTTGGCCGTACTGCCGCAAGCCGCGCCGACCATCTATTGGGACGTCAACGCAAGCGGGAACTGGAGCACAACCACCGACTGGAGCCTCAATCGACTGCCCGACTCCAGCGATAACGTGCTGATCAGTACGAGGAATTCTCAGACCATCACCTTCAGCAGCGGCACCTCGACCATTCATTCCCTGGCAGTCGGGGACGACTCCTTCGTTATGTCCGGCGGCTCGCTCACCATAACGGACGGCGCGAGTTTCTCCCGAGAATTCTCGATCGGCGCGGCGACGCTGACCACCGGCGGCACGACGACAATCCCCGACCAAAACGACTTTCCCGCCGTACAGCTCCAGAATTCCGCGGACTGGAAAAACACGGGAACGATCAACGACGGCGGCGTGGTGTCTTTCTCCGGCGCCTCGATCATCGACAACGAAAAAAAAGCCGTCTTCAATCTCACCACCGATGATGCGGGCATGAACGGCTCCGGCAACACGGTCGAAAACGCGGGCACGCTCGCCAAGACAGGCGGCGCAGGTACGAGTATCGTCGCAGAGGTCTTGGACAACACCGGCACCGTGAGTGCGTCCAGCGGAACGCTTGACTTCACAGCCGGTGGCTCCCTGGGCGGAACCTTCAGCACATCGAACGATGCTGCTATTGAGCTCGGCGGCGGTTCGTTCGCGACCGTTTCGACGTCCGCAAAGCTCGGCGGCGACATTCTCGTGACCGGAGGGGCGCTTTCGCCCGCAACAGGCAACACGATGACGCTGTCCGGAACCGATACGTTCGGCGGCGCCAACGGCGCGGCTACACTCGCCGGCGCCGGCACGGTCGCCTCCAGCGGCACGACAACGATTGTCGATCACAGCGGGTTCACGTCGACACAGCTCAATGGCGCGATGTGGCAAATCACCGGCAAGGTCTATGACGGTGGACTGGTCTCCCTCTCCGACGCCTCGACCATCGACAACCTGGCCGGCGGTGTCTTTAGTCTGACCACGAATGACGGCGCCATGAGCGGCGGCTCCAGCAACACTTTCGATAACGCGGGCACGCTCGCCAAGGCTGGCGGCGCGGGCGCGAGTATCGTTGCCGTGGTTCTGGACAACACCGGCACGGTAAGCGCGTCCAGCGGCGACCTCGACTTCACCGACGGCGGCTCACTGGGTGGAACGTTTGCCACCTCGAATGCCGGCACCATCGAGCTTGGCGGCGGCACGTTTGGAACAGTATCTTCCGCCGTGACGCTTGGCGGCAACATTCTCGTTTCCGGCGCAACGATTTCACCTGCAACCGACAATACTATGACGCTGGCCGGAACCGATACGTTCGGCGGCACCAACGGCGCGGCCACGCTCGCCGGCGCCGGTACGACTGCCACCAGCGGTGCGACGACAGTCGTCGATCACAGCGACTTTACGTCTGCGCAACTGAACGGGGCCACATGGCAAAATTCCGGAACGGTGACTGATGCCGGACTGATCTCTCTCGCCAACGCTTCGACCGTCGACAATCTGGCCGAGGGCACCTTCAATCTCACCACGGACGACGCGGACATCAGCGGCGGCAGCGGCAACACGTTCGACAACGTCGGCACGCTCGCCAAGGTCGGCGGCGGCGGAACCAGCGCCGTCGCGGCAGCTCTGAACAACACCGGCACGGTTAGTGCGTCCAGCGGCAACCTCGACTTCACTGACGGCGGCTCGCTGGGTGGAACGTTTGCCACGTCGAATTCCGGCACCATCGAGCTCGGCGGCGGTACGTTTGGGACAGTGACGTCCACCGTCACGCTCGGTGGCAACGTTCTTGTTTCCGGCGCTTCGCTTTCGCCCGCGACCGACAATACAATGACGCTGTCCGGAACCGATACGTTCGGCGGCACCAACGGCGCGGCCACGCTCGGCGGCGCCGGGATTGTCGCGACCAGCGGCACAACGACGGTCTCCGATCAAACCGACTTCACGTCGGCGCAGCTCAATGGGGCGACTTGGCAAAATTCCGGAACGGTGAGTGACGCCGGACTGATCTCGCTTTCCAACGCTTCGACCATCGACAACCTGAGCGCCGGCGTCTTCAATCTCACCACGGACGACGCCGCAATAGGTGGCGGCTCGGGCAACACATTCGACAACGTCGGCACGCTCGCCAAAACCGGCGGCAGCGGGACGAGCACGGTCGCGGCGGCCCTGGACAACACCGGCACGGTAAGTGCGGCCAGTGGCATACTCGACTTCACCGACGGCGGCTCGCTGGGTGGAACATTTGCCACGTCGAATTCCGGCGCCATCGAGCTTGGCGGCGGAACGTTTGGAACAATATCTTCCGCCGTCACGCTCGGCGGCAATATTCTCGTTTCCGGCGGCACGCTTTCGCCGACCACCGGCAACACGATGAAGCTCTCCGGGACCGATGCGTTCGGCAGCAGCAATGGCGAGGCCAACCTCGGCGGCGCTGGGACCGTCGCCACCAGCGGCGCGACCACAGTCAGCGATCAAACCGACTTCACGGCAGCCCAGCTCAATGGGGCCACATGGCAAAATTCGGGAACAGTGACCGACGCCGGACTGATCTCCCTCTCCAACGCTTCGATCATCGACAACCTGGCCGCCGGCATCTTCAATCTCACCACGAACGACGCCGTCATAGGCGGCGGCTCCGGCAACATTTTCGACAACACCGGCACGCTCTCCAAGACCGGCGGCAACGCAACCAGCGCTGTCGCCGCGATTCTGAACAACACCGGCACCGTAAGCGCCTCCAGCGGCATACTCGAGTTCACTGATGGCGGCTCCCTGGGTGGAACGTTCGCCACCTCGAATGCCGCCGCGATCGAGCTGGGCGGCGGAACGTTTGGAACGGTATCTTCCACCGTAAACCTCGGCGGCAACATCCTGATTTCCGGCGCGGAGCTTTCGCCCGCAACCGGCAATACCCTTACGCTGTCGGGAACCGACACGTTCGGCGGCAGCAGTGGCGAGGCCGCTTTCGGTGGCGACGGAATCGTCGCCACCAGCGGTACGACGACGGTCTCTGATCAAACCGACTTCACGGCGGCACAGCTCACAGGCGCGACATGGCAGAACAGCGGAACTGTGAACGACGGCGGTCTGATCTCACTCTCCAACGCCGCGATCATCGACAACGCGGCCTCCAAAGACTTCAATCTCACGACGGACGACGCCGCCATAGGTGGCGGCTCCGGCAATACGTTCAACAACGCCGGCACGTTCGCCAAGATCGGCGGGGTCGGGTTCAGCAACGTCGATGCGACGTTTGACAACACGGGCACCATCAATGCATCTAGCGGAACGATCGATTTCCATGACGCGGTCGGCGGCACGGGGACGGCGCAGGTGGATGCCTATGCCGGGCTCGAATTCGATTCCTCGGCCACATCCTCCCTGACGATGGTGTTCAACGGAGGCAACGCCACGCTCGATTTGCTGAACCCATCGAGCTTCGCCGCCGTCATCAGCGGCTTCGCCACTTCCGACACGATCGACCTGTTGGGCATCACAGCCACCAAGGCCGCACTCAAGAGCGGGGACGCGCTCCTAATCACCGACGGCACGACGACGGTGGCCACCCTTCAGTTGTCGGGCAGCTACTCCGGCGATTCATTCTCAGTGAAATCCGACGGGAACGGCGGAACGGATATCGCCACGAACGCGCCTGCGGCGCCTGTCATCACGATCGAGACCGCCGGAAGCTTCGACGTTTATCTCGAGCAGAGCGGCCAAACGATTGCCAGTACCGGCGAGAACACAAACATCTCGATCCTTGCGGGAACGTCGCATGACACCTTCCGTTTCGACGGAGCTTTCGGCCACGTCGCAATTGCGGGCTTCGTGCCGGGCGCGAACACATTGGTGTTCGACCACAACGACTTCGCCAACGCCGCAGCACTGGAAGCCCATGCCGTGCAGAACGCCGAGGGCGATACGGTCATCAGCCTGGATGCGCACGACACGATCGTCCTGCGCGACGTATCGCTTGCCGCATTCGACTCGCACGCTTCGGACTGGCATTTCGTGTGAAGCCGCAACGAAAAGCCGTCGGACAGTAGTCCCCGGTTTCCACACAGGGATTCCGCGCCGGGAAAATTTTCTGCTGGACCATTCCGTTCAACCGCGGGTGAGCGCGGCGATGAAATCTGACGGCGGCGCGCTTTCCGGCCAGCTCGGCACGCCCTCGGGAATGACGATTCCTTTCATCTTCCGCTTGGTCCAGATATGGGCCACGACGTTCAGTTCGTTGCTGCGGTCGAGCGTGCCGGCGCGGAGCGTGACGAATCCGGGTCGCGCGCTGTTGGTGTTGTAGACGCGGCAGATGCAGACAGGACAACCGCGTTGGCGCGAAATGCGTCCGCTTTCGGGCGACGTGCGTTCGTAGAGAAGCGGCTCGCCCGTCACCTCGAAGCGGTCCTCGGGAAGAATGATTTGCAGGCTGAAAGCGCTGCCCGACCAGGTCTGGCAGTCGAGGCAATGGCAGGCGTAGACGTTCGGCAATTTGTCCACGTTCGCGCGATAGCGAATAAGGCCGCAGCGGCAGCCGCCTTCGATGATTTCAGCCATGGTGTCACTCCTCGATGGCGGCCGGATGGCGAGCGAGGTCGTAACAAATCTGCGCATATTTTGACAGAGCCCCGCGACGCGAAGTCCGCCGACGATGCACAGAGAATTCGCGGACGGATTTGCCGCTCTCGCGGCTTCCGTCCGTTTCGGAAAAACGCTACGATTCCGGCCAATGCGCGATAATCGGGGAAGGCGCCAGGCGTTACTTGCCGTTGCTGGTGTCTTCCTCGTGACTTCGTCCCTCACCACCGATTCACCGGGAGTTCCCATGACCACCGCAGCCCCTATCGTGTTCTTCGACATTGCCGGTCCCGATGCCGCGAAGCTCAAGGATTTCTACGCGGGCAATTTCGGCTGGAAGATCGACGGCGCGAACGGAATCGAGACGCCGCTTCTTTCCGGCGCGCTGCGCCAGGATCCGGCGGAGAAGATCATCTATATCGGCGTGCCGGATCTCGACGCGGCGATGAAGAACGTCGCGGCTTCAGGCGGCGAAATCGTGACTCCGAAAATTCCGATACCGACCGGAACATTCTTCCTGTTCAAGGATCCCGCGGGAAACCGCATGGGCCTTGTGCAGCTCAAGAGCTAGCGCGGCGATGTATTTCCTGAGTGTCCTGTTGTTGATGCTGCTCTTTCCGGCGGGCTCGATCTACTGGGAGCATCTTCACGGCACGGTTCCGCTCATGCTGCTGGTAGGCAAGTGGTTCGTGTTCTGGAGCGCCGGTGTCAGGTTGACGCTTGCGGGCCTGCGCCAGCAGTTCCAGCCGCGATTCACCTCGGAACAGATTTTCGGACTCAAGAGCGACGACGCATTACCCATCGTGCGCGAACTGGGCGTGGCCAATCTCGCGACGGGTGTCGTCGGGCTCGCCTCGCTTGCAAAACCCGGTTTCGTGCTGCCGGTGGCGCTCGCCGCCGCGATTTTCTACGGCATCGCCGGCATCCGCCATGTTGCGGTAAGCCACAGAAACGCGAACGAAAATATCGCGATGATCAGCGACCTCTTCGCCGCTCTCATCTTCGCGGCCTATGTCGCGTTTGTGGAACTGGGCTGAACGTTCAATTTGCACGTCGCCGGCCGTTTTCAATCATTCCCGCAACGCGGCAGACCCCTGCGCCAGGTGCATTCGTCGATTCCGACTCCGGGGGTGCTAGGAGTGCGGGGTGCATTCTTCGAAGGCCATCCCATGTCCCGCATTCGTTTTCTTCTGATTTGCCTCGTCGCGGCGCTGCCGACTGCGGCGCTCGCGCGAGAGCCCGTCTCGGTGATGATCGTGGGCGACTTCCATATGAGCAATCCCGGCAAGGACCTGCACAACGTGCAATCCGACGACATGCTGGCGCCGAAACGGCAGGTGGAGATTGCGGCGGCCGTTGCGGGGCTGGCGCGCTTCCGGCCGACGGAGGTCGATGTCGAATGGGACGCCGATACCGTCGCGAAACGCTATGATCCCTATCTCAAGGGTACGCTCCCGCCGTCGCACAACGAAGTGGTGCAGCTCGGCTTTCGCCTGGCGCAGGCTAGCGGCGCGTCCGTGCATGGCGTCGATGTCGATGGCGATTTCCCCTATGACGCAGTCCAGGCCTATGCCAAGGCCCATGGCGAAGACGATGTGCTCGCGGGAGCCAACGCCAAGATCGAAGACTTCGTGCAGCAGCAGCAAACCATGCTGAACACCGCGACCGTGAGCGAGGTCCTGCGCTGGCTCAATGGACCGGTCCTGGCGAAGGACGGCAACGCGTTCTATCGCACCATGTTGAAAGTGGGCGGCGGCGCGGAGCAACCTGGCGCGGATCTCCTCACCGCCTGGTACAAGCGGAATTTCTACATCTGCGCCAACATCGTCCAGCTTGCGAAGCCCGGCGGTCGGATCGTCGCGTTCTTCGGCTCCGGCCACGAATTTCTGCTGCGCCAATGCATCGGCGAAATGCCGGGCTACAAGCTCGTCGAACCGAACGACTATCTGCCGAAATAGAACCCGGCGGCCGGTCGCTCGCTACTTCGCGGCCGGCGGGAAATGGATCGTCGTGCCCGGCGCGAGCGTTGGCGGCTTTGCTGCGTCGGCCGAATAGGTTGCCGTGAAGGCCTGCTTTGCCGATTCGCAGAATTCCGCCTTGGTCGGCGCAGCCGTTGACGGCGCGAAGGCGACAACTCGCGTGGTGATCGTCCCCGTAACCGTATTGCCGTTGCCGGAAAAAACCAGATTTGCGGTGACGTAGATGTCCTGGCCGGGGAACACGATCGCGGCTTTGCGGTCGGTGATGTCCTGCGTGAAGCCCAATCCCCAACTCTGGAGGAGGTTGGGATATCCGCCCTTGCAGACCGCATCGAAATTGATGCCGGCCTCGAGCACTGCGAGGCTGTTCGTGTTCGGATCCGTGCCGACAGTGAAGTCGAGATATTGTCCGTCGGCCGAGGTTCCTGTGTAGGTGCCGACTTGCTGCGCCTCGGCGCTCGTGCTTGCGGCGATCGCGAAAAACAATGTGCCGGCTATTGTCAATGAATGTTTCATGGCGCCTCTCCAGCGAAGGATGCAGCCCCCAGCCCCGACATCGCGACACTAGCATTTGCGGCAGCGACAGCCGAGTCATTCGGCGGCGCCGTGCGATCACGATTTGAATCTGGTGAATCGGGCGCTACGCGCGTTGCTTGCCTTCGTTGCGCATTTTCCACGCTTTGTAACAAGATTTCAGCAGCGCCTTCACGCTCGCGCGCTTCACTTCGGCAACGCTGTCAAATGCAATGTGACGGTGAACCTTGCCCGCGCCGGCCAGGATATTTTTCGGATCCGGCAGCGATGCGCCATGCGCGAGCCCCAGCTTCACGCCTTTCAGGCTGGGAATGATGGCGCAGACCGTATCCTTGTATCCGGCGCCGAAGCCATACCCCACCACGCGCGCCGAACGATCGAGCGTTTCTTCCGCGCCTTCCACATGTTCGAGGACCAGACGCCGAAGTGCTTGCGCAATCTGCGAAGTGGACTCCGGATAGCCCGCAAAAAATGAGTCAATCTCGTCGGCTTTGGCAAATGCGCGCGCCACAGACAACCGTCTTTGCTACGCGCGGCTCTCGACGAAAGTGTCGTCGAGCGCGTAGCCGGCGGAACGCACGGTGCGGATCGGGTCGCGCACGCCGGAGGTGTTGAGCGCCTTGCGCAGACGGCCGACATGCACGTCGACCGTGCGAGCCTCGACATACACGTCCGAACCCCAAACCGCATCGAGCAATTGCTCGCGGCTGAACACGCGGCCGGGATGCTGGATCAGATGATCGAGCAGTTTGAATTCCGTGGGGCCCAGATGTACGTCGGAGCCGGCACGCCGCACGCGATGGGCCGCGCGATCCATTTCGATATCGCCGATGCGCACGACGTCTTCGGCGAGGCTCGGGCGAATGCGCCGCATCACGGCGCGCAACCGCGCAAGCAGTTCTGTCATCGAAAACGGCTTGGTGATGTAATCGTCGGCTCCCGTATCGAGGCCGCGGATGCGGTCAGTCTCTTCGCCGCGCGCCGTCAGCATGATGATGGGGACGTTGCGCGTCTCCTGACGTCCTCGCAGGCGGCGGCACACTTCGATGCCGGACAGTTGCGGCAGCATCCAATCGAGCAAGACGAGATCGGGTCCCTGCTCGTTGGCGATCAGCAGCGCCTCTTCGCCGTCCTGCGCTTCCAGCACGCGATACCCTTCGCGCTCGAGATTGTATCGCAGAAGCGTGACGAGAGCCCCCTCGTCTTCCGCGATCAGAACCGTGGGCTTCAGGGTCATGTCGACGGCCGCTCGAATTTGACGGTGGTGGAACTGGTCACGTCCGCCTTAGGACGATCCATGGTCAGATGCCCGCCCGTCACCATGTAGTAGACGGTCTCGGCGATGTTGGTGGCGTGGTCGCCTGTACGCTCCATGTTCTTGGCGACGAACAAGAGATGCGTGCACAGCCCGATCGTGCGCGGGTCTTCCATCATATAAGTGAGCAATTCGCGGAACAGGCTGTTGTAGATCTCGTCGATCTCGCCGTCGTTGCGCCATACCGATTCCGCGCCGGCCGCATCGCGGTCGGAATAGGAATCGAGCACGGCCTTGAGCTGGTTCTGCGCCGCGCGGCCCATGCGCGCGAGGCTCTGCGTGAGCCTGATGGGAGGCTCGCGATTCAGGACAAGCGCGCGCTTGGCGATATTCTTGGCGAGGTCGCCCACACGCTCGAGTTCGCTCGCGATCTTGATGGCCGCCAGCGTTTCGCGCAGGTCGATCGCCATGGGCTGGCGCAGCGCGAGCAGCTTGAGCGCCTGATCCTCGAGCGTCTGCTGCAGCTGATCGATGCGCGGATCGCCTGCGATCGCGGCCTCGGCCAGGCCCGTATCCCGCTTGGCGATGGCTTCGATCGCGTCGGCCAGCTGGGCCTCTGCCAGGCCGCCCATCTGGGCGACCCCCGCAGACAGGGACTCGAGCTGTTCCGTAAAGGCCTTGACTGTATGTTCGCTCATCGCTTCGGTTCCGGCCGCATTTGGCGGCGTCTTTTTGAACATGGACATTACGGTCGAATCGCCCGTGCGCATCTGGCCCGGGGCCTTGCTAGCCGCCGACCGGCACGGCTATGCGACACTATTATAACATTTCTGCGACAAGGGGGGTGCCGATCGTCTCCGCCGACGCGACGGCCGGCAAAAGCACGGTGAAAGTGCTGCCTTCGCCTGCCTTGCTTTCGATCTGAAGCCGCCCGTTGTGCCGGTTGACGATGTGCTTGACGATGGCGAGTCCCAGGCCCGTGCCGCCGCGCTCCCGGCTCCGCTTCACATCGACGCGATAGAATCGTTCGGTCAGCCGGGGGATCGCCTCGCGCGGGATTCCCTCCCCGTCATCCTTGACGGAGACTGCTACCAGGCTCCCGGGGCTCCGCCTGCCGGCCGGGGTAGCGGAACTCGGCGCGAGCGCGAAGCCGATGCAGACATGGCCGCCGACCTTGCCGTATTTGATCGCGTTGTGGATGAGATTCTGGAACAGCTGTATCAGTTCGTCGCGTTCGCCGATTACGGCGGGTAGGCCTGCCGCTTCGCCCACGACGATGCTGACGTTGTCGAGACGCGCCAAACCCTGAAGGGCCGCAGCCGCGTCGTGCACAACCTCGCCGATATCGACTGCACCGGACGGCGGGACATGCTCGTTCTGCTCGATGCGCGTGAGCGACAGAAGGTCGTCGATCAGCCGGCGCATGCGGCCCGCTTCCACACCCATGATGTCGAGAAATTTTTCGCGCGCGCCTTCATCGTCGCGGGCATGGCCCTTGAGCGTGTCGATGAAGCCCGTGACGGCCGCCAGCGGCGTGCGCAATTCGTGGCTCGCATTGGCGACGAAATCGGCGCGCGCCTCTTCCGATTTCTTGGCCGCCGTCACGTCGTGCAGCAAGACCGCGGTCAATCGCGGAGTCTGTTCGATGCGCGTCACATAGGCCTGGAAATGCCGCTCGACGGGAACGCGGAACGAGAAATCGATCGCGGCAGGTTCGCCGCTCGCGGCCGTCTTGTCGATCGCCTGCAGCACCGTCGGGGTGCGCAGCACGGCCGACACGTGCTTGCGCTGCGTGTCGGTGCCGACGACCGCCACCATGGCCTTGTTGGCGAAGATCACGCGGCCTGCGGAATCCAGCAGCATGAGCGGATCGGGCAGGCGCTCCAGCACTTCGCGCGCGAGCGGCGGCAGCAACGCGAGCATCTGATCGCTTTGAGCTGCTGCGACCGTGGCAATATTGCGATCGGCGCGGCTGCTCAGAAGCGAGACCAGAAGCGCTGCAGCCACGGCCGCGCCGGCCGGCAGCCACAGACCGGCAGACGGCGAGACGCGCAATGCGACAATCGCCGCCACCGCACCCAACGCGATGCACCACAGACCATTTCGCAGTGTCGTCAAAGTCCGAGAAGCCATGACGTACCCAACCAAGATTCGCGATGCGTCATCTTACGCATGCAACTGCCGGTTTCCTGCCCGTTTGCGCGGGTCATCAAAAATTCATGAGACACGCGCCTGCCCGTTGACGGCGACGCCAACCCCATACCACACTTTCGAAGCATGGTTGACAGCATCCTGGACCCTCCGAGCCTCGGCGCCCCTGCGCCCAATCTCGATACATCGAAACGCGACACCACCGGTGCGGTCCCGGTCATGGATCCCGCGGTGGAACGCGATTTTAAAAGCGTCAGAACAAAAGCCTTCTACGGGATGGGCTCGATCTCCTTCGGCGTGAAAGACAACGGCTTCCAGACGATCCTGTTGCCCTTCTACAATCTCGTTCTGCACGTACCGGCGCAACTGGTGGGTCTGGCGATTTTCATCGCGCTGGTCGTCGACGCCTTTCTCGACCCCATCGTGGGACACATGTCGGACAATCTCCGAACGCGTTGGGGACGGCGGCATCCGCTGATGTATTTGTCCGCCCTGCCCGTCGCCATCAGCTACCTGCTGCTCTGGAACCCGCCCGCCTGGTCGCCGCATGCGCTTTTTTTCTATCTCATCGTCGTTGCGATCGTCGTGCGCACCTTCATCACCTTTTACGAAATACCCAGCTCGGCGCTCGTTCCGGAGCTGACCGACGACTATGACGAACGCACGTCGTTTGTCGGCTACAGGGTTTTCTTCGGTTGGTATGGCGGACTGACGATGTCGGCGCTCGCCTTTCTCGTGTTCATGCACGCCGACGCAACGCACACGGTCGGTCAGCTCAACCCCCTAGGTTACAGCCATTACGGTCTCACGGCGGCCATCGTGATGTTCGTCGCCATCCTGGTTTCGGCGGCCGGAACGCACCGATTCATTCCCTATTTCCGCAAACCCGCTGCGCGGCCGTTCACGCTGATGCGATATGCCCGCGAGATGTTCGCCACGCTCAACAACAAGGCGTTTCTGATTCTTCTCGCCGCGGCCATTTTCTTCAATCTCGCGACCGGCCTCGTCTTCGCGCTCAACTTCTATATCAACACGTTCTTCTGGAAGTTCACCAACTCGCAGATCGGCGTTCTGACGCTGGCCGCCTTCGTTGCGGTGTTGCTGGCGTTCATCATATCGCCTCCTTTGTCCCGCCGGCTGGGCAAGAAGCTGTCGGCCGGCGTGATGTTCGCGCTCGGCCTTACGATCAATTCGACGCCCCTGGTACTGGGTCTTTTCGGCATTCTGGCCGCCAAGGCCTCGGTGGGCCTGTTAGCGCTGCTGTTCGCAACCACGACCGTCGGCAGCGCGCTCGCCATCGGCAGCTCGATCATGATCATTTCCATGATCGCCGACATCGTGGAAGACAGCGAGATCGCCACGGGCCGGCGCTCGGAGGGATTATTCTTCGCAGGCAGCAGCTTCATTCAGAAAGCATCGTCGGGATTGGGACTGTTCGCGTCGGGGCTGGTGATTTGGGTTACGCATTTCCCCATGGACAAATTGCCGGGCCAAATCGATCCCCACATCGTTTTGAACTTCGCTATCGTCTATCTCGCGAGCACGGTGGCGCTGTACGGGATCGGCTTCTGGATCATCAGCTTCTTTCCGATCAACCGCGCCACGCACAATGAAAACCTCAGGCGGCTTATCGCGGAAGCGGCATTCGCTACGCCGCCCATGGGTGGCGAGGCCTTGCTGACCGCGATCGGTTCTCCGGGAGCCGATTCCGGCGAGTCCTGAGACGGACATCGAGCAGCCCGCTCGACCGACCGCTACACCAAGAAAAGAGTGATAATCTTTCGCCTCTTCCATTTCAGCGAATAGGGAAGTTATTTTTTTTCCGCGAATATTTTCTTCAGATCGTTCTTCATTATCTTGCCGTTGGCGTTGCGCGGCAATGTCTCGGGCCAGAACACGACCTTAACCGGAACCTTGAACGCCGCGAGCTTGCCGGCCACGAACGCGCGCAGTTCTTCTTCGGTGGCGTGCAGTCCCGGCTTCAGATGCACGACTGCGCCGGGCTCTTCGCCCAGGGAGTGATGCGGCACGGGCACAAGTGCGGCGTCCATCACCGCGGGATGCTCATAGAGAACGTTCTCCACTTCGATGCAGTAGATGTTCTCGCCGCCGCGGATCAGCATGTCCTTGGCGCGGTCGATGATGAAGCAGAAGCCTTCTTCGTCGAGCCGCGCCAGATCGCCCGTGCGCACCCAGCCGTCGACGAAGGTCTGCGCACTCGCTTCGGGCTTGTTCCAATAGCACTTCACGATGTTGGGACCGCGTGCCCACAACTCGCCCACTTCGCCGATGGCGAGATCTTCGGTGCCTTCCGGATTCATGATTTTGAGATCGCACACCGGCACGGCGGGGCCGCAGGAACTGGGGCGGTATTCGTAATCCTCCGCGCTGTGCGTGGTGCAGGTGGCCGACGTTTCCGTCATGCCCCAACCATTGCCGGGCAGCGATTTCGGAAACGTCTCCACCACTTTGCGCACCAGCTCCGGCGCGGACGGCGCGCCGCCGTAAGAGACGCTCTCCAGCGAAGACAGATCGTATTTCGCACGTGCCGGATGCTCGATCAGCTGCCAGGCGATGGTGGGCACGCCTCCCGCCTGATTGATCTTTTCGCGCTCGATCAGCTGCAGCGCCTGCTCCACGTCCCATTTGCGCATCAGCACGATCTTGGCGCCGGCGACGAGCGTGGGATTCAACACCGCAAAACAGCCCGTCGCGTGGAAGAACGGCACGGAGAGAAGCGCTGCGCGCTGCGGCGCCGTCAGCGGATCGACTACGGGCACTTCTTCGCCGCGGCGCAGGAAATTGCGCGCCGCCGAACAGCCGGCCGCGAAGATGTTCGAATTCATGTTGCGATGGGTGCCGAGCGCGCCTTTGGGCTTTCCCGTCGTGCCGGAGGTGTAGAGAATCGTCGCGTCGTCGTCGGTGTCGATGGCGACATCGGGCATGGCGCGGTCCGGCAGCTTGCCCCAATCGTTGACCGCGCCGATGGCATCTTCCAGCCGCGCGACGATGGGATGCGGCAGCTCGTCGGCATAGCGGCTCACATAAACGCGCTCGAGAGCGGGACAATTGACGAGATGCTCCGCGATGCGCTCCAGCCGCTCGGCATCCACGATTGTGATCCTGGCGCCCGAATCGACCAGGCCGTATTCGAGTTCTGGCCCCGTCCACCAGGCGTTCAGAGGCGTGACGATCGCACCCAGAATGGCGGCGCCGTAAAACGCAACCGGCCATTCGGGAATGTTGCGCATGATGATGGCGACCCGATCGCCTTTTTTCACGCCATGCGCCTGCAGCTCGTAAGCCATCGCGACGCTGGCGCGGAAGAACGCTTCGAACGTCGCGCGATCGTTTTCGTAAACGAGGAAGGTTCGGTCCTTGTACATGCGCGAGAATTGCAGCACGTCGCGCAAGGTGGCCGGGGCATTTTTCCAGACACGGGTCGGCACGCCGCGGATGGTGACTTCCGCCATCTCGAAGCGCTGGCCGGGCGCGGTGAGCCTTCGATGGGCCTCGGCCAGGGACATGACGGGCCATTTGCCTGCAAGGGCGTTCATCTTTGTTCCAGTGGTTGTGGGAATGGCGTTTTCGCGCCCAATCGTTCATCTGGACCGGAAGAAATCAAGTGGCGCGTTCGCCCCGCGATGCCGCTATTATCGGGGGCTGGGTTCCGGGCGAAGGCATGCTGCTTAAACTTCCAAGATGGGCCGTCGAAACGGGCAACCGCGTCCGCGGCTTGCTGTCGCCGTCGGACGCAGCATGGGCTGCCGCAACCTGGGCAGTGTTCGGCGCCTGGGGGATCATGGTCCTGTGGTTTGCGGTCGTCGAGGTTTTGCCGCATTTCAGCTTCGAGAAGGTGCTGGGCCTATTCGGACTATTCGGCGTGCTGGGCGGCGCGAGCGTGGTGCTGCTCGCCCTCGTCTGGCTCGGTTCGCGGCTGAAGCCCTCCTTTCGCTTCGCGCTCCTCCTGATCCTGCCGCCATTGGCGATGTTCATGGCGGCCACCTGGTCGTGGGGGGCAGCCATCGGCGTCGTGGTCTTCGTGCTGGGCATCAGCCTGTTCTTCGGCGCAGGCGCGATGCTGCTGAGAAACCGCACGTCCTGGCGCAGCGTAACACCGGTTTATTTTCTGATCGGTTTCGTGGCCATCGCCGCCACGATTTACGAATTCGCGAAACCGGGACCAGATCTCAATCCCGGTTTGGCCGAATATCATCTCACGGGCCGCACGCTTCCCTTGCCGGATCCCGGCAAACCGGGGACCTTCCGGCTAACGACATTCACCTATGGCAGCGGCACGGATCTGCACCGGCCGGAATATGCAGGCGGCGTTCGCTTCGTCACAAAACCGGTGAACGGGGCCAAGCTCGACCGGCTCTGGAGCGGCGCCGGCGGCTGGCTGCGCACGCACTATTGGGGCTTCGATGCGGCGCACATGCCCGTGCAGGGGCGAGTGTGGATGCCGTCCGGCGCGGGCCCTTTCCCGCTCGTGCTCATCGTGCACGGCAATCACCCGATGGAGGATTTCTCCGATCCCGGCTACGCCTATCTGGGCGAACTGCTGGCGAGCCAGGGCTTCATCGTCGTCTCGGTCGACGAGAATTTCCTCAATCTTTCGCTGGCGGATTATGCCGATCCGCTGGCGCTGCGCATGGGCGACGAGGATAAAGCGCGCGGCTGGCTCCTGCTCGAGCATCTCGTGCAATGGCGCGCGTGGAACGCCGACATTGCCAATCCGCTGCACGGCAAAATCGACATGGACCGCATCGCGCTCATCGGCCATTCGCGCGGCGGCGAAGCGGTCGCGATCGCCAATGCGTTCAACGATCTGGGCACTTTCCCGGACGACGCGACGATTCCGCTGGGCTTTCATTTCCACCTGCGCGCGATCGCGGCCATCGCGCCAGTCGACGGGCAATACGATCCCGACGGACGGCCCACGCCCATGCGCGACCGGAATTATTTCGTGATCCAGGGCAACATGGACGGCGACCTCACCTCCTTCATGGGCTCGTCGCAATATTCGCGCGCGACGTTTTCGCCGGGCAGCGATGCGTTCAAGGCGAGCCTTTACGTCAAAGGCGCGAACCACGGTCAGTTCAACACCGCCTGGGGACGAAACGATTTTCCGCTGCCGTTCAAATTCCTGCTCGACGAGCGCCAGATTCTGCCGCCCGACGCGCAGCGCCGGATCGCGAAGGTTTATCTCTCCGCCTTCCTGCAGGCGACCCTGCAGGGCAAGGACGGCTATCGCCCGCTGTTCGAGGACGCGCGCAACGGCGCCGCCTGGCTGCCGGACGATTATCTCGTGAGCAATTATGCCGACGGCCGCACGCAATGGCTGGCGACCTATGAGGAGGACATCGATCCTTCGACCGGATCGGCGCCGGGCGTGACCATCGACGTCGCGAACCTGACCGCCTGGCGCGAAAGCTATGTCAGCATCAAATACACGCCTCTGGATTCCCATGTGGCGCTGCTTGCCTGGGACAGCCGCGTGCACAAGACGGGCGCGAGTTACCGCATCGAACTGCGCGATCCGCCGAAGACCGGCCCCGACACCGCGCTCGTGTTCAGCGCCTCGCAGGCCGAGATCGTCACTTTGCCGGAGGCGGTGGGAGTGAAAGGCGCCCGCAAGAACCCGGACAAACACGCAGTCAACTGGTCGATCGTCCTGACCGATGCGAGCGGACAGTCCGCGCGCCTGCCGCTGTCGCACGACCAGGTGCTTTATCCGCAGGTGAAGGGCGAGACGAGACGGCTCGGCATCATCGACACCGCGCCGCAATCCGAGATCGTCATGCGGCGCTTCCGTTTTCCGTTGGCCGATTTCCAAAAGGTCAATCCGAAACTCGACATCTCCCGCCTCACCCAAATCCGCTTCGACTTCGACCGCTCGAAGCGAGGCGCGATCGCGCTCGACGATGTGGGGTTGAGGTAGAGGGGAGGCGAAAACGGAGCGCAGACATTCCGCCTACCTGCTTGCAACTCAGCGCAGCACTCAATTCGGCAGATTTAATTATGGTGTTGCTGCTATCAAGTTGAACGTCCCCGCGCTGCGCACGATCACGCTGCGCGCACGATCGTGCCGACGTGTTCGCCGGCCAGAGCGGCAGCGATGGTCTCCGGACGGCGGCCGTTGATGATCTGCACCCGGCGCACCAGGCGGGCGTTGTCGAGCAGGGTCAAGAGGATCGGTTCGAACGGCAGGCTCGGCAGCCGGCGCTCTCTCAGTTCGGCGGTGGTGATCTCCGGTATCAGGCGGGCCGTGGGATCGCGATTGGGGTCGGCCTCGTAAAGCCCGTCCACATCCTTGATCAGGGTCACGGCCTTGGAGCCGAAACATTCGGCAAGCAGAAAGCAGCCGGCGTCGCTGCCGTGGGTGGGAATACGCCCGACCGTCGAGGGATGCTCCCACAACGAATAGGGCGGTACCCCGGTGAAGATCACCCCCGGCACGCTGCGGATGAACAGCGGCAAGAGATGGCCGAACATCGCCGGCGGAATCGCGACCACGCCGTAGGGAGCCATCAGGGTGCCGAGCATGTGGGCATTGCCGAGCGCGTCGGCGGCGGCGAGTTCGGCCAGCACGCCCACCGGCATGCCGAGGTCGATGCCGATCGAATAAAGATGGCGGGTGCGCGCTCCACCGCCGGTACCGATGATCAGACGGTGATCGGCGAGTGCCGCCGCCAATGCATCGACCACCGGACGCGCCACCGACCAACCGCGGTCCACCACCGAGCGGCCGCCGACCTTGATCACCTGGGTGTCGGGCAGCATGCGGACGATCTCGCGATCGGTCTCTGTCGAGCGCTGGACAGAGCGATCGAGCAGACTCTCGCGCATCAGCATCGAGTCGAGATGGTGGCGCTGGTCGAACGGATTGGGCGGAATGGTTTTCATGGCACCGTGCTTTCGAGGATGTCGGCAGGCGGATGTTCAGTCGGCATAGATTGTCGAACCCACAGGCTCGCCGTTGAGGGCGCGGGTGAGGTTGCCCTTCTTCAGTCCGTTGATGATCTGGATCGACCGCCGGCCGCTGGCGTTCTCCATCATGTCGAGCACCGGATGTTCGACCGCTAGGTCGGGCAGGTTCATCGCCTTCAGTTCGCGGACCGAGATGCGTTCGATGAAGCGGGCGGTGGGCTCCTTCTTGGGATCGGCAGTGTAAAGCCCCTCCTCGTCCTTCACGTAGATCATGCGCTTGCAGCCGAACACTTCGCTGACGAGATAGGCGCCGGCGTCGGTGCGGTGCGGCGGGATGCGGCCGAACGCCGGATTCTCCTGCCAGAAGGTGTAAGGCGGCATGCCGAAGAAGATGACTGCGCCTCGCGTCGCAAGATAATGCGGCAGCTGGCCGAATTGCGCCGGCTCGATAAAGGGAATGCCGTGCTTGGCCAACAGGTAGTTGATCAGGCGAGCATTCTGCATGCTGACGAATGTGCCGAGCACGCTCATCACCCCCGTCGGCAGGCCAAGGTCGACGGCGACGCTGTAGGCGTGGCGGGCACGGCTGCCGCCACCGGTGCCGATGATCATTTCGTGGCGGCCGAGATTCTCGACGATTTCATCGATCAACGGGAATACCGCCACGCGACCGCGGTCGATGAAGCTTTGCCCGCCGATCTTGATGACGGAGGCGTTGGGAAGAATGCGGATGGACGGTTCGCGGGCCGTGGCCTTGAGGATCTCGGGGTCCGAGAGCGAGCCTTCGATCAGCGAGCGGCCGAGCTGACTGAGATTGGCGAAACTCATGACTTGTCGAGACCTCCTTTTCGAGAGTGAATGCTGGAAGCCGATATCGTTTGGGCCGGTGCGAGGCGGGCGCCGGTGCACACCAGGCGTTCCTCCCAGGACTGCTGCGCGTGCGCGTCGAAGGTGACCGCTGTCCACGCGCTGAGATCGGCGAGGATGGCGCGCTTGGCGGAGTCGGGCAGACTCAATCCGGCCAGGCCATCTTTGCCCGCCCAATCGTCGATCAGCTGCGTGGGCGATTTGGCCACCGCCCAGGCCGTCAGCACGCGCGCGGGCAGCGCGGCGGCGCCGCGCCGGCACAGTTGGTCGATGAGAGCGGCGGCAGCGTGGTCAGCCTGAAGCGGTTCGAATCCGTGCTCGCGCACAAGCCGGCGCATTTGCCGCCGGACTTTGGCTTGCAGGCTGGCGTCGTCGCGTTCCACGCGGCCGACCAGCAGGACACCGCCGGGACAGAGGACCCGCAGTATCTGATCGCGGGCGTGGTGCACCGTCAAATGATGAATCGATCGCGTGCCGACAACGACCCGCGCCGCGCGGTCGGCGACCGGCCAGTCCCGATTGCCGTCGGCCTGGATCAGAAGCGACGGCTCGGCCCCGACCGGCAGCCGGTCGCGAAATCGCGCCAGCATTTCGCCGGAGAGATCGATGCCGAGATAGCAAATGCCGGCGGCAATCAGCGCCGTGCCGAGCTGCCCCGTGCCGGCGCCCATCTCCACAACCAAGCCGCCTGCGGCTTCTTCAACGATGGCCGCGCTGAAAGCCGCCACTGCATTGTCCGGCAGCCCAACCCGCTCGTCGAATCGCGATGCCTGATCGTCGTAGGAAATCGCTTCGGCGCTCCCAGGTCCGGATAGGGACCTGTCGACCCGGGAAACCGGTCGGCTCGCGTTCATCGCTGCCCCATCCCCCCAATTTCCCCGCGCCCGAACCGGCGCCCGTTTCTAAATCCAACAGGCAAGCGAAAATCCCAAGGCAAACCAAATGACTGCGATAAACAAAGGTTCGCGCATTTCCTGCCCGGAAATGCCGATCCGTCATACGCGATTGTGCTCCGGTTCGCGGTGCCGAACGAGGTTTGCATTACGGACCGGATATCGCAACCGGGAATTTCACAAATAGTCGCATTCTATTCTAGCGTGTATGCCCGGAATGACTTAATCTGTTGGCGAGTCCGGCAGACGGTCGCCGGCGGTCGCTGCTGCGCGCGCGATTGCATTCCGCAGAGCTTCGCCCAGGGGAGAATTTCCATGGAAGAAAAAATCGATCCGGAGCCAGCGTCCGAAGTCTTGCAGCCGGACGAACACCCGACAGACGTCAACCGCCGCAACCTCCTGGTGGGAACCGCAGCGGTTGCCGTCGCCGCTTCTGGGCTCGCTGCGAGCGCAGCCCCGACGAAGGCCCACAAACCCCCGGTGGGGAAGCACCCGGCGGCGAATGTGCAAGGCGACATGTTCGGGATGGACGCGGGACCGCCGGAGGTGTTTCATGCGGCCAATCCAAAGAAGTGGTTCCAGACCTTTCTGGAACCGAAGACGATTGCGTCGGAGCGGAACGGAACGCTCGCGCAGGAGTTGAATGTCGGATTCGCCGAGATCACAATCACGACCTTCGACGTGAACGGCAATCCCGTTCCCCGGACCCAATGCGTCCGCTGCTACAACGGCACTGTTCCCGGGACGACCTTCCGCGCGTTGCCCGGCGACCGGATTCAATTCACCGTCAACAACCAGTTGCCGAAAAACCAACCGGCGCCGCCCCCCGGTCAGAGCGACAACTGCATGCAGCTTGCGGACAATAATTTCCCTGGCTGCTTCAACACCACCAACCTGCACACCCACGGCCTGCACGTGTCGCCGAAGACCGGCGCTGACGGGGTTTCGTCCGACGACGTGATGATCAGGATCCCACCGGTCGGCGACACGATGGACACGAGCGGCGAACCCAGCACGCGGCAGTATTGCCTGCAGCTGCCGACATTCCATGCGCCGGGCACACATTGGTATCACGCCCACGTCCATGGCGCGACGGGCATTCAGGTATCGAACGGGCTGGCCGGCTCGATCATCATCGATGAGCCGGCCGATCAGAAAATTCCTGCGGATAGCGAATATATCTGGATGGTTCAGGAAGTGATCGGCAGTTCCAATGCTCCCGGCACCTGCACGACCAATCCGAACGACCGCAATGTCTATCTGTCCGGCAGTTCGGTCTACAGCAACACGCAAGCCTCTTATACCGATCCCACCAAGCCGTATGGCACGACGCCGCCGACAGGAGTCGGCTTCACCGTCAACTCCTTGAGTTCACCGACGTTGAAGATGCAGCCGAACGAAATCCAGCGCTGGCGCATCATCGACGGCACCGCGACGCCGCGCGGGATTTTCAATTTCGTGCTGCTCCAGCCGACCATCCAGGGCGGAAAGGTGGTTGGGTACAAGGATTTTTCCAACTGCATGTACCTGATCGCGGTCGACGGCATCACGTTCTTTGGCCACAAGCCGCAGCAGTTGCCGGTGTCGACCGGTACCTATCCCGTCAATCCGAACGGCGGTACTCCAAATCCGTCCCCCGGCGGCTGGGCCTTGGCCCCCGGCAACCGAGCAGACGTCCTGATCAGCATCCCGACTCCGGGAATTTACCAGGTCTGGCGCTACGACAACGGCCAAACTGGCGGCGGCCCGATCTGTCAGGTTCTGGCGATCATTGAAGTAGCCGGGCCGTCGATGCCGCAGCGCAATGTGGCTGACATCCCCTTACCCGGCTGGGACAAGGCACCCTGCTATATTCAGCCAATCATGGACGGCGAACTCAACGCCCCTGATTTGTCGTACGATTTCGTTGTGAAGAGAGCCTCAAGCGGAAAAGGAGGCTATTTCGGCGGCTACACGATCAACGGCCAAGTCTACGGCAATCCCGGCGGCACTCACCCCAACACCACCGTCAAGCTCGGCGACGTTCGCAGGACCCGGCTCACCAATCCCAAGCCCACTGGGCCAAGCCAGCCGAACGGTGGCGGCAACCACCCGTACCATATCCACGTCAACCCGTTTCAGCTCGAACACGACTTGATCGATCCCACGCAACCCGACGATCCGTGGAACTGGCGCTGGTGGGATACGATCCTGATTCCGGAAGGCACCACGGTCGCAAACGGCAATCCCATGTATATCCGTTCGCGTTATCTCAATTACGACGGCGGCTACGTCTTGCATTGCCACATCCTGGTCCACGAGGATGCGGGAATGATGCAGGACTTCACGGTTGTGGCCGATCCGGCCAACGGCTATCCGCCGATCGAGCCCTGTACGCCGTTGAGCGTGTGCCAGAAGGGGCGACCGAAGACCGCCTAGGTTTGGCGCCGCCGAGAGCGGCAACGATGGAAGTCCGGCCGATACTCGACTATCGTTCGACCGGTACCAAGTAGACTGCAACAGAGAGAATGGCCCGGCGTTTGAGAGACTAGTTTAGGAAACCAGGAGGTATCCACCATGAGATTTGGCGCCCATATGCCTGTGATGCAAAAGGGGGGGCAGGCCCCCGACGGTCATGCCCAAGCCGGTTCGGGCCAGGGAGGTTCGGGTCAAGGGGGCGGCCAGAGTCGTCGCGGCCATGTGCGCCAGCACGGCGGAGTCGGGATGCTGCTTCACCATGCGGACGATTTCGGTCTCGAACACCACGATATCGATGCGCTCGAGACCCTGCAGGAACAGCACGAATTGGAAAAGGCCAAGCTCGAATACGACGAGACGACGGCGAAGATCAAGTTCCGGTACATGATGCATCGCGGCGACGCGACAGAGGCCGAAGTGAGGCAGGCCGCGCAGGCGGTTGCGGCGGCCGAACTCGAACTGCGCATGATGCGCTTCAATCATCTCAATAACGCGCGCGATGCCCTTAAGACTTCGTCTCCGAGCAAGGTCGTCGATGCCAAGGCGTTCGTGCGAAAGAGGCGCGGCGAGTTCGCGCAAGGCGACAAATAACGGGCGGCGCCTGAGCCGCACCGACGGGCGCGCGTCGAACCCGGCCGCTGCCCGCCGTCGCCTTGCGAATTGAATTGCGTGGACACAGTACAAGGGAGAATTAGCGCTCACATTTGAAATCAAGTGGCTGCCCGGAAACGAATCCAATTCATCGAACGAGCATGTCGAATTCAAAATCGAGGCAGCTTCTCAAATATTCATGGCGCGATGTTCCATCTCCGTCGCTGCCGGAATGGCTGTCGGCCGTTCACGCCTACTTTTCTCGTAGAGGATATTCCCGAGAAGATGCGGTGTTGATTGTAAATCGTCAACGGGAGGATATCGACCATATCGTAGCGAGCGAAAGGGATTGGGAGCGCTTGGCACGTGTGATTGCTGCGTCGTACGACCGGTCGCCCGCTCGACTCTCCATTGCCGATGTCGATCCGTCAGCCTTGAGAAAATGCTATCGTGCGCTGGCTGTGTGTTTTACGGAATTTCCCGCGCTTGAATTCGAGAGAGGGATTCGATCGCTTGTCCTGAATGCGCTTGGCGAAATTGCTGCGGCCGCCCTGTTCGTACCGATCTCCTACCTCGTCGTGGGTGCCCTGCTCGAGGGACAGAGCGAGTTCGGACCTGCTCAAAGTTTTCCCATTGCAGGTTTGTCGATTCTGACGGCGTTGCTCATACTTCTTGCGTATGTCGAAGGGTCGCATATCAGCATCGCGCGTTTGCAGAACGCGATGATCCCACCTTCGTTTCCGAATCGACGTGTCGTTCGGCTGCACCGCACCGTTCGCACCGCCGGCGACGCCAGCAAATTTTTTGCCGGCCGTCAGATACTTGTCATTGTCATCATTTTCTTCGTCAGCAAACTCACATCTTTTCCCCACCTCCAGACCTTTCCGTTTACGTCCGTCCCGCTTCCACGGGGATTTTTCGGCTTCCTGACCGCGATTTTCGTGAACTACGGGATCGCAGGAGCCATATTCGTTTACTGGTTCGGTCAGATGATACCCCAACTCGCCGCAATCAAGTCTCCGACATGGGTACTTAGAGACCCGTTCGGCGAAACTGTGGTGAGATCCGCGAAATTCATTGGAGATATGCGAATAGCCGCTCCGGCAGAGTTCATCGCCAGGTTTGTCGGAACGGAAGCCGACATACCGCCGGATCCGAAGAGCCGATATATTCAAGTCTCCAATGACATCGGATGGAGCTACCTGCTGCAAAAGAAGGAGTGGCGCGTTACCCGATCGGCAGCCGAATTCAGCTATGGGCAGGTCGTGACATTCCTTGCCCTCGGTGCGCGCGCTTTCAGCGATGTCGCATTGGTGCTTCCGGAGAAGCTGCATCCGACGCGAAGTGCGATCGCCACGCTTCATCGGCGAGAAAAGGACGGAACGCTCGACGATGACACTTTCAATTCCCACGCGGCCCCAACCTGCGAAAATTTCCTTGCGGGAGACATCGTGCTGAAAACCGTGGAGGGCAGTGCGCCGTTCAATCCGATCATGGAAGACGCCTTTTTGATCGAGCATCCGGTTCAACACTTTTTATTCCGATGTGTATTTCCTCGCGACCTCGGAATTGAAGCGCCAAAGGTGACAGTTACGGGCCTGATCGATGACAACACGAAGCAGGCAAGCGATCATACCGAACTCGATATCATCGACATGCCTAACGGCGATAAGTCGTTCGAATTCGGCATGGCGTACCCCCCTGTCGGCACTCGATTGAAGTTTAACTGGACGATTTTTTGAGATTTACGCCACATAAGTATTGGGTTTTCGGCGAGACGAAGTATTTTGGGGTGACGGCGACGCGGTAGGAATTCGCCTTCAGCATTACGAATGCGCTCTTGGCGAATAGTCATATTGTCGACCGAAGAAGGCGACCGTTACTACGTTGCCGCATTCGGACGGTTTGCCGAGAACTCATTTCGGGAACGCACGCCATCTTCCCGCGCGAGCCGCGCGGCCGCCGGCGCAAAATTTTTCGCATCGAACGCCACCACGGCATCGGCACGGCCATTGATGACGACGAGCGCCGGTTAAGGCGATAGTTTGACGTGATAGGACAAATCCGGCCGCACCGTTAGATCCATCGTCTCGGTCTTTCGCGAGTTGCGCCGGGCGTCGGCGATGAGCGCTTCGACATTGCTCCGGTTCGATTCGCTCAACCGAGCGTCCTCGAGATATCGGGTATGGGCAGGCGCCGAGCGCAGAAGGATGATCATCGGCAGATCGTCGCCCGTGACGGCGCGATAGAGGCGACAACTCACCGGGCTGTGGGCATCGCGATAAATTTTCTGTATCGCCCGCAAATCGGTGGCGACCGCTCGCGCGGACGCGGCATGGAACAAATCGGCATGAAGGAGGTTCAGACCGTTTTCGCCGATCGCACCGGGATCGCTCTTTGCGGGTTCCGTTTCGATGAACAGATCGGATTCGCGCAACAAAGCGGCATGGGCATCGTGGTAAAACCGTTCCAGCCTCGGGCCCAGCGACTTCATCGCTGCCTCACCATCCAAATCGAAGCGATCGAGATCGGCCCATCGCTCCGAAGGATCTATGGTCATGTAAACGTCGCGATCGCCGCTCGCTACGGAAAAATCCCATGTCGGCAAATTTATATTTGCACCCTTGAGCGCAGCGATCAGGCCCTTCACGGCGGCTTCGTAGGACGCGCCGGCACCCGGCTTCAGGTAGTGCACCTCAATCCGATAGATCGGAGGTTCGTCGGGAAGGTTCGCAATATCCGCAGCCACCAGCGGATGCAGGCTTGCCAGCGTCACAAGAAGACCAGCGCCGATTCCCACCAGAATCCTGTTCATTCGGTACCTTCGCCATCCGCATCGGCCACACTATAGACATTGACCGCGGTGAGCAGAATACAGCAGATTGCTCAATTCCGACCGGTGGCTTGACAGGAAAAAATGGGCCGGCCGCGATCTGTGGCGGCAATGATTTGGCCCGCGTTTGCGCTCGCGTTTCGACGTACCGCCGCGACGCCCTCGGGCAATTCGCTAGCTCGCGGCCCAGGTTGCGACGATGGTGAACGTTCCGTTCCCGTCTGCTGTCGAGACGACGCTAGTCGGTGGCGGGATTTGCGCGTTGAACAGCGCCTTGATCGTGTCGACGTCCTCGGGCTTCACCCCGGTCCTCGTTTCCGTGCGTGCGGGCATGGCGGCGCTCCTATTTGATCGGCACTTCGGCGATGGCGCGCTGACGCGCGGCCTCCAGGCTGTCGTTGCTCACATCCGTGAGCTGCTCGACCGTCACGCCATGCAGATTGGGATCCGAATTGTTCGTCAGCCAGGCCAGAAGCTGGTTGTAGCGGCCCGTATCCAGCGTGGCGCCGTTCTTCAGCCAGGTGCGAATCTTGTTCGCACTGTCCGTGTAGGCCGTCACCGAGGATTGATAGAGGTTCATCTGCAACTGCGACTGCGCCTGTTGCGTCGAGGATTGCTGCGTGATGACGGCGACGGCGGCATTGAGCCCCCCGGCATCGTTGAGCGTGTCGAGGTCGAGCTCGGCGCGCTGCAGCGAGTAGTCGACATCGGGTTTCACCAGCGCGCTCAGGATGCTCGTTTCGGCCTTCAGCCGGTCGGCCTGCATCTGGGCCACGAGCGCGGGAACGGTTTTCTCGTAGAAGAGGTCCTTGTTGACGGCCCCGTTCGAAGCAATCACTCCCCCCGATGCCGCCGCGAGCGCGGCTTTCGTGGCGGCGTCTCCCGCCGTCGCGCCAAGCCCGTTCAGCGCCAAAGCGGTGAGGTCGGTTCCGATCGAAACGGAATTGCTGGTGCTGCTCAGATCGCGCACGAACAGGGAAAATTCCATGTCGTAGACGCGCATCCGATTCAGCACGACGTCGTCGCGGATGGCTTGCCTACCGGTCAGGTTCAGAAGCTTTTGGCAATCTCCGGCCCGGTAGCAATCGTCAATGCCTTCGGCGAAGTATTTGTCGCGCAATTCGCCGAGCGCGCTAGAATTCTGCGGATCCTTGGGGTATCCGCTCAACGCGGAGCAACCGCCGAGCACACTCAGGCAAACGACGCCGGCGAGCGCCCGAGACGAGGCGCCGGCGCGCGGAATTCGACGATCGAACATTGGTGAGCCCCCAGCCATCCGCAACCACGATATCGCGGGTCAATCGAAATACAAGCGCCGATTGAACTTGTGCACAGCGTGGCGGACATATCGCTTCAATACGTTTCAACGAAAAAAGCGCCGGAACTTCGCCGCCGCAAGTATCGCAATCGATGCGACAGTCGGCAGTTTCCACCGTCAGTTTGCCGGAATCTGCGGCGCGGGCAGTCCGACTTTCCGGCAGAAGGCCGCAAAGTGCGGGTCGCTCCAGTAGCGCCGGAAGAGCGGGTCGAACAGCAGGAGTTGAATGCCGGGATCGCGGGCGACCCAGGCTTTGTCCAGCCATTCGAATGTCTTGTCCGGATCCTTGCGCAAGGCATAGACCTCGGCGATCTGGTACGGCGCGCCGTCGGCATATTTGTCGATCAGGATTTTCAGCGCCGCATCGGCGGCGGCGCGATCGCCGCCGATCTGTCGCGCCAGTGCGAGCCCTACATCCTGCCAGGGACCCTTCGGCCCCTGCTGCGCCGTGGCGAGCGCGGCCTTTGAATCGCCGCGCAGGATTTCGATGACCGCGAGTTGCACGTAAAACGACTCCGCCTTCGGTTGCAGCTCGATCGCCTTGCGCTCCGCCTGCCCGGCTTCGTCGAGCCGACCCAGCGTCCCCAGAAAACGGGACAGCTGGTCGAACCAGAACGCGTAGAGCGGATCGCTCGCCGACGCCTGTCGCGTGAGGTCCGCTGCCTGCTCCGGATGACCCAGCGTTCCCAGCACGGCGCCGAGGTTTCCTTTCGCTGCGGCAAAGTTCGGCTCGATTTGCAGCGCGCGGCGAAATTCCGCTTCGGCTCCGCTCCAGTTGGAGTCTGCGCTCAGCAGCAGGTTGCCCTTCGCCGAATGCGCAATCGCGAGGTCGGGAGCCAGCGCCAGCGCCGTGTTGACGGAAGCGCGCGCCTGCGCATAAGCCTGCAACGCGGATGCTCCGCCGAGAAATTCCTGTCCCAGGTCGGACCACGCATTCGACAGATTCGCCCAAGCCTGAGCGTAGTGCGGATCGATCCGCGTGGCTGTCGTGAAGGCATCGATCGCCTTATGAAAATCGGCTTCGTTCTGACGCGCCAGATAGAACTTGCCCTGCAGATAGGCGTTGTAGGCGTCCAAGTTGCCGCTGGGCGGCCGGTCGTTTTGCGCCACCGCATTGTCGCCGCCAAGCAGCTTCGTCTTCAGCACGCCGGCGACGGCATCGGTGATGTCGTCCTGCAGCTGGAACAGATCCTTGTAGGGCTTGTCGTAATGCTGCGACCACATCGTGCTGCCGTCTCCGGCGTTCACGAGCTCGGCGTAGATGCGCACCATGTCGCCTTCGCGACGTACGCTGCCTTCCAGCAGATGGGCGACACCGAGCTTCTCGCCGATGACGTTGCTCGCCTCCGTGCTGTTGCGGAATTTGAACGAAGAGTTGCGGCCGATGACTTTCAAGCCGGAGAACTGCGACAGCGCCGCGATCAGGTCTTCGGAGAGGCCGTCGGAGAAATACAGCGCATTGGGATCGCCGCTCTCGTTGACCAGCGGCAGCACGGCGACGGATTTCTCGGCGATGGCGACGACGCTCGCGCTGACGGCGGCTTCCCGGCGCACGACAAATTTGTCGGTCAGCAGCAGGACCACGGCCACCGCGAGCACGCCGATGATCCAGACATCCAGCCTGCGTCCGGTGGCGCGGGCGACGGCATCGCTCGGCGGGGCTTCGCTCTCGCGTTTAATGCCTTGCGGCGTCAGTTCGTAGAACCAGGCGAATGCGATCCAGAACGGGAAGCCGATCGCGGCCGCGACCAGGAACCAGCGCGTCAGCCAAGTCGGCGCGTCCAGGGTCGGCCCGAGTGACGTGATGCCTTGCGCCAGTGCCCACACACTGGTCGCATAGAGTGCAACCGCGCGCAGAATGTTGCGGCGGCGCAGCTCGTGCAGAAAACCACCCATTGCCGCTCTCGCGCCGCGCCTCTTCTACAACGCGTCGATCGACTCCGCGTGCGTTTCCCATTGCGCTTTAAGTTCGGCCGCGATGTCCGGATAGCGGTCTTCCGCCGCCTCTTTCAGCTTCGGCAGGTGATAGGATGGGAACAGGTCGTTGTCGGGGCGGTAGTCGCGCAGCACCTGCTTGGCGACCGTCACCTTGTGCACTTCCGTGGGCCCGTCGGCGATGCCCATCACCATGGAGCCCAACAACATCTGCGTGAACGGCATTTCGTTGGAGACGCCGAGCGCGCCGTGCAGATGCATCGCGGCCGACGCGATGTCGTGATAGACTTTCGGCATCGCGACCTTCACGGCCGCGATGTCCTTGCGGACTTTCCGATAATCCTTGTACTTGTCGATGCGCCATGCGGTCTGCAGCACCAAGAGCCGGAACTGCTCGAGTGCGATCCAGCTGTCCGCGATCTGCTCCTGCACCATCTGGTAATCGGAAATCCGGCCGTTGCGCGTCGTGCGCGAGACGGCGCGCTTGCACATCAGGTCGAGCGCCTTCTTGCATTGGCCGACCGTGCGCATCGCATGATGCACGCGTCCGCCGCCGAGGCGAGTCTGCCCGATCACGAAGGCCGCGCCCCGCTCGCCCAGCAGCGCATCGTAAGGCACGCGCACATCGGTATAGCGCATATAGCCTTCGGAACCGCGCCGCTCCGTGCCCACGCCGACATAGCGCACGACCTCCACGCCTTTCGTCTTGCGCGGCACAAGGAACATCGACATACGCCGATAGGGATCCTTGTGATCGGGATCGGTGACGGCATAGACCACCAGCACTTCGGCGTTGCGCGCGCCGGAGGTGAACCATTTCTCGCCGTTGATCGCCCACTCATTGCCGTCGAGCACGGCACTGGTGGTGAAGCCCAGCGGATCGGAACCGCCCTGCGGCTCCGTCATCGAATAGCCGGACGTGATTTCGTTGTTGAGCAGCGGCCAGAGATATTTTTCCTTCTGCTCGGCCGTGCCGTAATGGGCGATGATTTCGGCGTTGCCGGTGTCGGGAGCCTGGCAGCCGAACACGACGGGTGCGAGTCCCACGCGTCCCAGCCGCTCGTTCATGAGCGCGAGCTTTACCTGGCCGTAGCCCTGTCCGCCCAATTCGGGCCCCAGATGGCAGGCCCACAGGCCCTGCGCCTTCACCTTCGCCTGCAGCGGACGGACCGCTTTCTGATAGGCCTTGGATTTGACCCCGGCATAGCCCACGCCCAATTGCGTGATGGGGTCGACTTCCGTGTCGAGGAATTCGTCGATCCAGTCGAGTTTCTTCTGAAATTCCGGCTCCGTCTCGAAGTCCCAGGCCATGTTTCCCGTCCTTTTTTCTCTGATGTGAGCCCAGCCTATCCAACCGCGGCTGGCCGTAGCAACAGAGCCGATATTCCTCATCCCCCGCTTGCGTCCGGCTACGCCGAGGCTTCGCCGGACCGAGCGCCATATCCGCCGAAGCTTCAGCGAAGGCGGAGGAAGGGGGAAGTGGCGCGCGAAGCGCGTCACAGGGGGGAGTCATCAGAATCCCCCCTGTGCTTCGCTGCGCTCAGCACTTCCCCCACTCGTGGGGGAGAAGGACGGATCAACCGCCACTTTCCAAATCTCCGGTATGGGGTAGGCTCCGGGCGGGACATCGAAGGAAACGCAAAAATGGCAAAGCATCGCGCAGGCATGTCGCTCGCAAGGCTGGAAACGCTCGACCGGGTGATGACGGAGCGTTATGTCGATAGCGGCCTGTTGAACGGCATTCACACCCAGGTCTGGCGGCGGGGCGAGCTCGTTCACTCGGGCATGTCCGGCATGATGGATATCGAGCGCGGCAAGAAGATGCGCGAGGATGCGATCGTACGCATCTATTCCATGTCCAAGCCGATCACGGCCGTGGCGCTGATGATCCTGGTGGAGGAAGGCAAGCTCGGCCTCGACGACGACGTGCACAAATTCATTCCCTCGTGGAAAAATTTGCGGGTCTATGCGAGCGGCATGCCGAGCCTGGTCGTGAACACCCAGGGCCAGTTCATCACCATGGCGCCCAAGCGGCGCATGAAAGTGATCGATCTCGTCACGCACACATCGGGGCTCACCTATGGCTTCATGATGCGCACCAGCGTGGATGCGGAATATCGCCGCCAGAAGGTGGGCGATTTCCAGACGCCGGGCGGCCTCGACGCGTTCATCGAGCAGCTCGCGAACATCCCGCTCGATTTCTCGCCGGGCGAATACTGGAATTATTCCGTCGCCATCGATGTGATGGGCTATCTGGTGCAGAAGCTTTCGCGGCAGACTTTCGGCGAGTTTCTGCGCACACGATTGTTCGAGCCGCTGGGCATGACGGACACGAGCTTCGCCGTGCCGCAGGCGAAGCTGGAGCGTTTTGCGTCCTGCTACATGCCGGGCAAAGACGGCAGGCTCGTGATTCAGGACGACGCCGGCAAATCGACCTATGCCGAGCCGCCCAAGCTGGAATCCGGCGGCGGCGGACTTGTTTCCACCGCGCAGGATTACATGCGCTTCTGCCGCATGATGCTGGGGGGCGGCACGCTCGATGGCGTGCAGATTTTGTCGCCGAAGACGGTGGCGCTGTTCGGCACCAACCTGTTGCCGGACAACAAGCTTCTCACCGACATGGTGGCCGGCGAAGGCCTGTTCAGCGAATCCGGTTATGCGGGCGTGGGCTTCTCGATTGGTTGCAGCGTAACGATGGATGTCGCGAAAACACGCGTGCCGGGAACGGCGGGCGAATTCGCCTGGGGCGGTGCGGCGTCGACCGCGTTCTGGATCGATCCCAAGGAAGACCTCGCGGTCGTGTTCATGACGCAAGTGATGGGCACCGACGCACGGCTTACGCTCCGCCGCGACCTGCGCACACTCGTCTATTCGGCCATGACGGAGTCGAATCTGTAAGAAGGACTCTTCTCCGGCAGCCCCTTCCGTCCGCCTCGCAAGTGCGAGGCGTCCACCTTCCCCATAAATGGGGAAGGTTAGAAAAAGAGCGTAGCGTGGATCTTGTTTGTAACCTTCCCCCCTCGCGGGGGGAATGTTATACTTCGCAAACCCAGCCACGAGATATCTGGCGATTCCAGGTGCCGTTTTCTTCATGGTGGGGCAAATAGACCGGTTGTTGGCGCATGGGGCGGCTGGTACAATTCCCAAACTTCTGGTCCTATCTTTCCGGCGAATACCAGCGTCAGCCAAACAAGCATAAAAACGGCAATTGCGACGACGGAACTTGCCTCCAGCCGCAACGATTTTTTTCGGTCGTCTGAATAAACGTGCGCGAAATAGGCCGTCCCCAGCCCGGCAAAAGCCAAAACCGACAAAGCGAGATATGCAACTATAACGCTGCCTGCCATTAGAAAAGCTGTTTTTGTCTCATACCTGCTGACGATCTGAGAAAATGCAAACCCGTTGCCGGCCATTAGCGCGACTAAGCGCGTTGAACGATCATCGTTTGCCATGAGTCACCTTCGGTGCTGAATTTGCCTTCGCGATCTTCCTCAACTTGGCCTCAAAAGCGGCCTTGTCCTCATCGCATCCGAGAAGACGCGCGACGGACTTGAAATCGTCCGTTGGCGGGCGTTGAGTCCTGCGTTTTATTGAGTCTTTCTTTGGCATGAGCGACACGGTCCAACAGTCTGGATATCATTACATAGCATACGTTGACGAGGCAGGCGACCCGGGTCTGAAACGATTGAGACCGGAATTTCCACAAGGCTCAAGCGAGTGGTTCGTCCTGTCCGGCGTGGTCGTGTCCGCCGCTAATGAGATGGCGGTACGCGACTGGATTCCTGAAATGCTGGAAGCCACGCGCGGGAACCAGAAGCCGGGCCGTCGTGCCGATCTCCACTTCCGCGCGATGAACGACAATCACAAGAGCATCGCCTGTGCGATGCTGGCATCAAAGCCGGTTCGCTGTTTCTGCATCTGCTCGCACAAGAAAAGCCTTTTGGATTGGCCACACAGTCCCGCGCTTCATGCGATGGGAAATCGGGATTGGTTCTACTCGTTCCTGACCCGTTATCTTCTTGAGCGTGTCACCCATTTCGTAGCGGATAATTCCAAGAAAACGCATGGCGAGATAAAGCGAGTCAAAGTCGTCTACAGCGACCGCGGCGGTTTGAGCGTCGGGCAGATGACGGCCTATTACGACAAGCTGAAAAATCAATCGCGCTCCGGGCGCACGGTGTTGAAGCGCGGACGGATCATCTGGGACACGTTCCATCATTCGCTTTTACATCACGCGAACCACAAAGCATCGGCAGGATTGCAGCTTGCCGACATCGTCGCGAGTTCGTTCTTTCGCGCCTGCGATCAACACAATACCGGCGACTGCAATCCGTCGTTCGCTTGGCTGCTTCGCGGAAAAATGGCGCGCGTTCCCGACAAGAAGGACGGCGAGATTTCCGGCTACGGCGTGAAGCTCTTGCCCGAATACAAGCCCGATCTGTGGCTTCCGATTCAGTCCAAGATATTCAGCGATTATGGCTACCCGAAAGAGTGGTGGGACCCGGTGCCGCCTACTCCGCCGTACTTCAAGTGAACAACGCTTGGCGCCATTCATACGGAGGACGCTGTCGGGATAGAGCTACCAACTGCCCGGCATTGTCCGGCTGTCCCACCGACTAAGAATCTCACACCGGAGTCCGCGACTCAAGAGTCCTTCCGTCTTTTTCTGCGTTTCATGAATCCGAACGAGAGTTGTTTGGGGACGCGGTAGGGCTCACGCGCGCCCACCAGTCCTTCGATACGTGAGCCTCTTGCCTTCCGCTCCTTTGAGCATCGCCACGGTACGCGCCGCATCATCAACGCCGTTCGCGATGCGGTGATTATAGCGGAAGTCAAATTCCGCAAGGTAGCGCGGCAGATGCTTGCGGCTCACATGGTGAAACGTGCCGACGATCCCGCGTTTCAGGATCGAAAAGTAACCCTCGACCGTGTTGCTGTGTGCACCGTCGCGGACGTATTCGCCTGCGCCGTGGTCGACCATTTCATGACGGGCAAATTTCTTTCCGGCGTGTAGATATCCGCCAGCCGTGTCCGTCATCAGCGTGGACTTCGTGTCCACGTTGCCGAACAGTATCGGGCGAAGAGTCTGACCGTTCACGCTGTGGATGTGGTGGGAACGGACGCGACCGCCTCGCTCGACCAGTGCGTGAACGATCTCTTTTCCCACGCCGCCGATGTTGTTGGCATTACGCTTCTTGCTATGTTTGTTCTTTTCTTTGCCACCGATGAACGTGGTATCGGCCTCGACATATTCGCCAGCACCGCCAAGCATCGCGAGCCTGCTATCGCGCATTGCCTCACGCAGCCTGTGGGCCACGAACCACGCCGTCTTGAGTGTCACGCCCAAGGTCCGGTGAAGCTGATTTGCCGACACGCCTTTCTTGCTGGAGCACATCAGAAAAGCGGCTTGGAACCACTGATGAAGCTTCAAGTGGCTGGACTCGAAAACCGTTCCCTTGCGAACCGTGAACTGGCTCCGGCAATGGTAGCACTTCCACAATCCGGGGCGGACGTTGCCATTGCGGTCCTTGACGCCTTGCAGACGGTTGATGCGATCGGTAGCGCCGCAATGCGGGCAAGTCGGGCCTTCCTGCCACATGATCGCTTCCATCGCCGCGAAAGCCGCCGTTTCGTCTGTGAAGTATTTTTGGTTCAATACGCTTGCCATTCCCGTCTGTCCTTGATCGTGTAACCAATATGGCATACACTCTCCGGGCTGTCAACGGAGTGGCATACAATGGACTTCGAAAAAGCAACCGAAGAACTCATGGCCGGTATGACGCGGAAGCAGATCGCAGACGCCTTGGGATGTTCCGAGGCGACTGTCCGGCAAGCCCGACTGGACGCATCCGCCAAGGCCCATCGGAACCCGCCAAATGGCTGGGAAGCAAAGGTGGCCCGTCTGGCGCGGCAACGGGCCGAACGACTCAACCGGCTTGCGGAACGGCTGGCAGTAGCGCGCTAAAACGGCTCGAAACCCTCACTATTGACTTTGGAGCGGCAAGAACCGAGATTCCCGCCGCGCCAGAATTGCGCCGAAATAGCGTCATTTCTGGCAATCCGCAGGTTGGGGGATTCCCCGCCGGTGGCGGAGCTCTATCCAAAAACAACCGAATCAGGCGATACAGCTTGAGAGGGCCTTAGAGGCCTTTTCGAGCCCCACGCGCTTGTTCACTCGCGCGAAGGAGGCGCGAACCCATGACTCTTTTAGCTCACACAGCACGGGCCGATTGTGTCCGTGTAGCGGGGTGATCCGTGGTGCGCGGATATCTGTTGCTCATCAAACTGCCCTACGCGGTCGAACACTTTGAAAAGGAAATCGCGCTTCTTTCCGTGCGGCTTCCTCCGGGAAGCAAGCGCGTCCTTTATGCCAATGAGGTTATGGGCTGGCTCATCCCTCACGAAACGATTGCAGAGATTACAGCGATCCACCTAGGCGACGTTATGAAGGCCTTCTCCGATTGGTGGCTAATCGGCTTGGACGGTCAGCTTGTCAGCAAGAACGGTTCAATGGACCCGTTCCGGCACTGGATGAACGAACGGGGCGGTGGTGGCGTCAAGGGAATCTTGAAGCCTCAAAAGACCCAGCACGTGCCTCTTACGGAGAGGCGGAAGCCACGGGGAAAGGGCGCGGTCGGCGACCTCATAGACGGCGCAACGGGTGAGGTGGGTCTGAAACCGCCGCCCGATAAGGATCGGTCGTAGAATCTTAATCAGGGTAAGAGGTTCTAGCTGGACACGCCGCCACATTTCGATTCTCCTCGCTGGCAGCGGGGTGAACCGATTCGCACCCTATGGGCGCGCGAGATTGATCCGGGACGGGGCCAGCCGACCGAATCACTTTCGAGCCTAGCCAATTTCCCTCTGAAAAGATTCAGAAATTCCCCATCCGGGGAAGGCTTGCCCCGCGCGCGCCGCCCGCTACCATGCGGCGGAGGGGTGGCTTTCTATAGGAGAACTCTCATGCGTGGTTACGCTGAAGACTTTGCCCCGACCATCAGTGAAATCAGACGCGCCGCCATTCACGGTCCAGCCATCGGTATGCGAATCCGAGAGGAACGAGCGGCGAACCGCGAGGCGGAGAGACAGGCTGTTATCGATGCTACCCGGTACGGACGACGGGCATACTACCTGGCAGGGATGGCATTGCTCGCCACGTTCGCCCAGCTAATCGTCAGCTTGATCCGATAGGTCTCGTGGCTGGGTTTGCGAAGTATAACATTCCCCTCGCGGGGGAAGGTGGCGCGCGGCGTCAGCCGCGTGACGGAAGGGGGAACCATCCGCCCCTAAATAACCGCCTCAATCAGCCGCGGGCCGCGGGTCTTCATCGCGCCGGCAAATTGATCGGCGAAATCCTCCGCGGTCGCAGCCCGCGTCGCCTCCACACCCATGCCGCGGGCGAGGCTCACCCAGTCGAGTTCGGGATTGTGCAGGTCCAGCATCGACAGCGCGCGAGGTCCCGGATTTTCCGCGCCGACCCGCGCGAGTTCGATGTTCAAAATCGCATAGGACCGGTTGGCGAAGATCACGGTCGTCACGTCGAGCTTTTCGCGCGCCTGAGTCCACAAGGATTGCAAGGTGTACATCGCGCCGCCATCGCCATGCAGGCACACGACCTTGCGATCGGGACACGCCACCGCCGCACCCGTGGCAACCGGCAGGCCCTGCCCGATCGAGCCGCCGGTGAGCACGAGATGATCGTGGCGCGGCGCACCGGCCGTGAACAGAACCGAGCCGCCGCTCGACGTGGCAGCCTCGTCGGAAATGATCGCGCCTTCCGGCAGATAATGGCCCACGACCTGACCCGCGGTGTAGGAATTGAGCTTGCCGCTGGGCAATTCCGCTCGCTTGAGCGGCGCGATGCCTGCAGGCTCTTTCGGCGCGCTTAACGCCTCGGCCAATGCTTCCAGCGCAGCCACGCCGTCTTCATGCGGTTGGGCCAGATAATGAATCGCGCAAGTCTCCGGCGTGCACCAGCTGGGCTTTCCCGGATAGGCGAAGAACGACACGGGCGGCTTGGTGCCCACCAGCACCAGCACATCGAGATCTTTCAGGAAATCCACGATCTGCTCCGCGAAATAGGGAATGCGCTCGACCGCGACGAGGCCTGCGCCGCGTTCGACGCGCGGCGCGAATGTATCGCACATCAGCCGCGCGCCTGTTTTGGCCGCGATGCGTCCGGCCGCACGAAGTCCGCGTTCGCGCGTGACGGCACCGCGCATCAGAAGTGCAGTATTCTTTCCGGCACGCAACGCCTTTGCCGCGATGTCGACCGCAGCGGAGGAAACGGTCGCGGGCGCGATGCGCGGCAAGGGCTGCGCGGGTGCGTCGGCATCGAGCCAGGCGGTGTCGGCCGGAAGAATAAGCGTGGCGACCTGACCCGGCGCCGCGCTTGCGGCCTGCACCGCGCGTGCGCCGTCGGACGCCACCACTTTCGCGTTCGTGCTCGAATGCACCCAGGCGGAGACGGGCCGCGCGAACCCCGCGATGTCGGAGGCGAGCGGCGCATCGTATTGCAGATGATACGTCGCGTGATCGCCGACGACATTGACGATGGGAGTGGCCGCGCGGCGCGCATTGTGCAGATTGGCGAGACCGTTAGACAGCCCGGGACCCAGATGGAGAAGCGTGCAGGCGGGCTTCTCCGCCATGCGGCCGTACCCGTCGGCCGCACCCGTGGCCACACCTTCGAACAGCGCCAGCACGGGCCGCATGCCTTCGACCTTGTCGAGAGCCGCCACGAAATGCATTTCCGACGTGCCCGGATTGGAGAAACACACCTCCACGCCGCAAGCGACCAAAGTGCGAACCAGACTTTCAGCGCCGTTCATGGGGACCTCGATGGAAAGCGGGTACTATAGCGCGGCGGGAAGGAATCAACCCACACTCTCGAGGCAGCATTTCTTGAACTTTTTGCCGCTGCCGCAGGGGCATGGATCGTTGCGGCCGACATGGCGGAAGGGATTGCTGGCCGGTGGGTCGCGCTCCCAGGGTCTGCGCGGCTGCCATTCTTCGTCGTCGAGGTCGCTTTCGTCCGTGAGCGCTTCGAACGCTCGATCCTCGTCGTCGACTGGTCCCCACGTCGAGAATTGGTCGATAACATCGCCCATCAATTCGTATTCATCGTCGGGCCCGTTGGGAGGAAATTGACCGGAGTTTGCCAGCACATACGCCAAATCCTCCTCGAATTCCCCGAACTCCTTCCACCTGGGATCGATCCATTCGCGCTCGAAGATCTGTTTCACCAACGGCGCGAAATCCGACAAACCGAGCATGGCGACGGCGCCTTGCCAGCCGTCCCAAACGAAGCACGCGCCTTGCGGTTCGATCTCCGCGAACCCCGCGCGCAGAAAGCGTGTGACCTCGTCGCGAGCAAGTTCGTCGCGGGCAACGGCCATTGCGAGCACGTCGAACATGCGGGCGCGGATATATTCGTCCGCATTGGAATCGAGAATGATGTCGTAAAGCGGTTGCGGATCGCCGTCGAATACCGAAGCCATCACGCGATGGCATGTGATCGTCGTCGCGTCGCCCAGCGCCGTCTCGATCGCGTCGGACGGGAAATGCAGCAGACGCGCGAGCGGCCGGTACGCGGCTTTTTTGCGCCACTCGCCGAGGAGATGAAAAATCATGAAGATCGCGTCGGCGTTGGGCGCATCCAATTTGCCTTCGACATAGGCGTTGACGGCGGCAATGAAGGCGGGAACGGCTGCCTCCTGCTGCTCACGCGCCGCGAGGATTGCGTCCTTCGGGATCGTCTTGCTGCTTCCGAGCGCCTCGATGATCTCTGCAATGTCCATCTGTCACCTCGCGAATCGAAGCCGAGCGGCGCATCATAATTCCGCGGCAGCGCAAACCCTACCAAACGATTCGGTCGAACATTTCCCGCAGCCGCATGCCGCGATTGGGACTGACCTGCTCGACCCAGCCGACGCGTCCGTTGAGATGTGTGCGGAAATCGGGAAGGCCGTCGCGATTTTGTTCGGACGCGCCGTGCACAAGACAATTGTGGAGCGTCGCCTTGAGACGGTCGTAGGAGTTCCGATCGATATTGACGTGATCGTTCACGACAATCCCTGTAATGCGTTGACGACCGCTCGCTTGCATGATGCGTGTCTTCGAATTGTTGAGTACAAAGCCTTCGTCCGCAATAACTGTCTCGACGCCTGCGAGAAACCTCCCGACCTGTCGGGCAAAGGCGCGATCGCCGGAGAATGCGATATCGTCGGCATAACGCGAGTAATTCGCACCGAAATAGCTCCCGAGTGCCGCAAGTCGCTGGTCGAGAGTCCATGCGCACAGATTGGCCAACGCCGGCGACGTCGGCGCGCCTTGCGGCAGATGCGGAGCGTTAAAAAGCTTGCGCGTCTCCCAATCGCAACCCGCATCCGGCTGCGTCAAGACCGAAAGCGGTGTCGCGGTCGTGCACAATCCGGTCAGCAACCGCGCAGCGGCCCAGGGATATCCAATGCTGCGAAACAACCCGTGAATCCGTGGCGTTCCAACACTCGTAAAGAAGTGCTTCAGATCGACCGCCACCACGACACATTCGCCGGCATGCAATTGCGCCGAACTGAGACAGGAGCGACCCCGCACAAAGCCATGGGCGCGATCATGGACCGGCGCGGCGTTGAGAATCTCCCGCAAAATGCGGCGCTGTATTTCCCTGAGTTGCGGCTTGGGCGATTCGATAAGACGCGGTTGGCCGGAGCGTTTGGGGATGAATGTGTAGGAATAATTCTGCAACGCCACAAGGTCCGCACGCCGGTGTTGCTGCCTGCTATCAGCGAGCCAATCGAGACGACCGATGCTCAAGTTCAGAAATCCCGCGAGATCGCCTGTCGTTGCGATCTGCGGCACGTCGAGTCCTGCGAAAGCGGACGCAGGTGCGAAAGCCGGCGGCGTCAGTATCGCAGGCGGTGGGCTGCTTTCCTTGAGGAGCGACGCAGCAGCTTTGGCGAACGCCGGCGACGCCAGGATGATGCGCACAAGCGTCGACGGCGACGGCGGATAGAGGGTTGTGGCGGCGTCGAGAATGTCGGTCCGAAGATGGCGCTGCGCTGCGCGCGTACGGCGGCCGAATATTTTCTGTATGCGCGATTGAAGCGCCGCTTCGCTCCAACCGCCCGCAAGAAGCGATGCTGCGAGATGTCTGGCAATGGTCGTGCGCGAAGCCATGTCGTATCATCCAGAGCGTCGCGGCGAACGCTTCAACCCATCGCGTATGGCGTGATGTGGTGTAGGCGGAGCCTACCGCGGCATCACGCAGCGTCATGCTCAACAAACTCAACGACCCTGGGGTAACCCCGGAGATCCCTAACGATACGAACCAATCGCGCTCGTCAGGGATTGCTTGAAACGTTCGCCGCCGAGGAAAGTAATGCGCGAGAGCGACCCTCAGAGCAAGGGTGACGGGCAGGCATTTCAGAGCCCGCAGCCGGGACAGTCTGGGGGCGCGAAGCCCTTGTGCTCGCCTGAAACCTCGGCGGTCTCGTTCTCCTGCGGTCCCTGCGTAGAATCGCAAACGCTCGCTAGGGTTTTGCCACCCGCCACTTGAGTCCGGCTACGCCAAGGCTTCGCCGGACTCAAGGGGCGGGTGGAAATCAGTGAATCGCCGCAAAGGTGATCTATGACTCCGCCAGCGCTCGAAACCCGTCGCAACCTAGACACAGCTTCGCCACATTGGCATCCGAGATTTGCGCGGCCCGGCATTTGCGCCGATGATCCGGCATCGAGCGAGTCGTTTCGAAATCCGCGTTCCCGTCCCCAAGCCGTTCTTCAGCCGCGTGGTGGAATCGATGGAAATCCTGGCTCTCATCGCGATCGTCCTGGCCGTCGCGGTGTTCGTCAAAACGAGCGATCACAAGAAGCGGCTGGACGAAACGCAGCGCACGCTGCAGGTGCTTTCGAATCGCATCGGCGCACTCGACATCGAACTCCGAGCGCTTCGCAACGAACCCGGTCCGGTTGCGGACGAATTCGTGCCGCCCGAACCTGTGCAGACGGAAACCGTCGCGGTGCGCACGCCGCCGCCGAGGCCGCCGATTCGAGATGAAGCGCCGGCGCCGGCGCCTGTCGCGGCAAAGGCGCCACCGGTTGCCGTCAAAGGCTTCGAAGAAGCGCTCACCTCGCGCTGGCTTGTGTGGCTGGGCGCGCTCGCCATCGCGCTCGCCGGCACGTTCCTGGTGCGTTACGCGATCGATCATAACCTGCTCGGCCCTACGGCGCGTTGCACGCTGGGCTTCCTGCTCGGCGTCGTTCTCACCGTCGGCGGCGAATGGTTGCGCGAGCGGCCGCTTGAGCGCGCGATCGCCACCATCCGCAGCAATCAGGTGCCGCCTGCGTTGACCGCCGCCGGATTGTTCACGGCGTTTGCCAGCGTCTACGCGGCTTACGCCCTTTACAATTTGCTGCCGCCGCTTGTCGCCTTCGCGGGCCTCGCGCTTGTCGCGCTGCTCGCCGTCGGGCTTTCGCTGTTGCAGGGACGGCTCGTGGCGCTGATGGGATTGCTGGGCGCGTTCGCGGCGCCGGCGATGGTGGAGGCAAAGGATCCGTCCGTCTGGACCCTGTTCGCCTATCTTCTCGTCGTCGAGGCCGCCTGCATCGCGGTGGCGCGTTACAAGAACTGGTGGTGGTTCGCGCTCGCGACATTGGCGGGCGCGTGCGTGTGGCCGTTCCTGTGGATGCTCGATTCCCACTGGAGCGCTTTCGATATGCTGCCGCTGGGGCTTTATCTGCTGCTCAGCGTCTGCGGCTATATCGCGCTCGAATGGAATGCGCCGGAGCCGGAAGGCGAGCAGGAATGGCTGAAGGAATTCCAGAACCTCACCCCGCCCGATTGGGTGGTGTGGGGCGCGTCCGCGGCCATCGCCGTGGTGCTGTTCATCGTGGTGGCGTCGGCCGATTACAGCACGACGGGCCTCGTATTCGCGGGCCTGATCGCCGCACTTTATCTGTTCGTGGGCCGCAGGCATGCGATCTTCGACAGCCTGCCCGTCATCGCGGCAGCCCTCGTGCTCGGGATCGCCGCGACCATGCCGGTGCCGACCTCCATCGTTCAGCTCCCGACGTTCCACCGCGCGCCGCTGGTGCCCGTCGAGCTGCAATTCTTTGTCGGCGCGTGCATCGCATTCGCCGCATTGTTCGCGATTGCGGGCTTCGTCGCGTTGTGGGGTGCGAAGCGACCTGCGGTGTGGGCAGCCGTCTCCGCTTCCGTCCCCCTATTGCTCCTCGTGATCGCCTATTACCGCATCGTCGATTTCGGCGTCGATCACGCCTGGGCCGCGATCGCGGTGGGGCTGGCCGCCGTCAATCTGTTCGCGGCCGAGCGGGTGGAACGTTACCGCGAGGCGCGCGGCCTCGACGTCACACTCGCCTTCTATGCTGCGGCCATCGTGGCATCGATCAGTCTCGCCGCCGCGATGAGCGTGCGCGAGGCGTGGCTGACCGTTGCATTGTCGATCCAGCTTCCCGCGCTCGCCTGGATCAACACGCGCATTCGCACCACGTCGCTGCAGGTCATCGCCGCGATCGTCGCTTGCGTCGTGCTCACGCGCCTCGTGTTCAACTACGACATCCTCGGCTATCCGCTGGGCGCAAGCCCGCCCGCGAACTGGGTGATTTACGGCTACGGCATTCCCGCGATCTCGTTTCTGTGGGCGGCGAAGCTGTTCCGTGACCTAAAGGCCGAGCGTGTGGTAGCGTTCCTGGAAGCGGGCGGCCTCGCCTTCTGCGTGCTGCTGGTGTCGCTGGAGATCCGGCTGTTCGTGGCGGGCTCGCTCAGCGCCACACATTACGGGCTGCTCGAGCAAAGCCTGCAATCGATCGCCTGGCTTTCCGTCGGCAGCGCGCTGGCGGTCCATTATCGCCGGGCGCAGCGGCGCGTATCCTTCTACGGCAGCATGACCTTGCTCGGCCTTGCGGCGGCGCAGATCGCGATCCTGCAGGTTCTGCTGTGCAATCCGTTCTTTTCGGAGGATCCGGTCGGCGCGTGGCCGGTGCTCAATGTTCTGTTTCTCGCCTATGCGATCCCCGCGCTCTTCGCGTTCGGTTTCGCGTTTGCGTTGGCAAAGAGTTCCTATACCCGCTTCGCGCCGCATGCCGAGATCGCCGGATTTTTTCTCGTGTTCCTCTATCTCTCGGACGAAGTGACGCGCGCGTTCCAGGGACCGGTGTTCAGCTTCTTCCGTCACAGCCACGCCGAGCTTTACACCTATTCGGTCGTCTGGCTCGTCTATGCCGTGGCGCTGCTGACGTTGGGCACGGTTTTGCGAAAATCGATGCTGCGCTTTGCCTCGCTGGGGGTTCTGGTGGTGACGGCGCTCAAAGTGTTCCTCATCGACATGTCCGCGCTGACCGATCTTTATCGCGTCGCGTCGTTCCTCGGCCTCGGTCTGTCGCTGGTCGGCATCGGCTATATCTATCAACGCTTCGTGTTTCCGCGGCCGGGGGAAAATGCGCCGACGGCGACGCAAGGGTAGACCGGAGTTTGCGAATCCTTTGCGCCGCGTGAAGTCAGCGCGTCGCGCGATCCAGAACCTGGCGAACCATCAATGCGCCGAAGCGCGCATTCATATGCATGAAGTCGCCCACGGGGCTCGGCAAATCGGCCAGGCCGATTGAGCCGTCGGAATATTCCGGCAGCGTAAAGATGTGCGCCGCGAGTGTGCGCGCCGGCTGCTCGAAAACGATATCTTCCTCGGCAGACAATGCCGCGCGCGCCGCCGAATACGCGTCGCCCAAAGACCGCTCGTCATGCCATTGCGCCGCGCGTCTGAGCGCCGAAAGCCGCAACGCCGCCAGATCCGTTTTCTGGATCGGCGCGGTGGTCAGAACGGATTGAGACGGCATCGGTTCGGGATAGATCCAGACCTTCGGCGCACGCGCATCGCCGTTGCGGATTTCGCTGCGGTAGCGGATGGCCGTCGACCGCGCGAGTCGCGCCTTGGCGATCTCGTGAAAATATCCCGTGGAGACGAGCTCGTAATCGCCTTCGGGATTGTTCTAATCGCCCCAGCGGCATCTGTCATAAAGATCGAGCAGGGTCCACAAACCGAAACCCAGCGCGAACAGCACGACGACGTCGTATTCCGCGAATACCGCGCGGTCGCGGCCGCCCGACGTCTTGAGAAAGGATTGTTTCGCGGCCTCCGATTTGGGCACGAGTTGGCCCCCTTCGATCGCGACGTTTGCGAAAATGCTGGCGATCGCGCCGAAGAACGACGCCTCGACCGCGGGATACTCGGCCTTGACGGCATCCCATCCGAACTTTGCCGTCGCGAGATGCGAGTTGCCGATAAAGCAGATGCGCATCAACGGGCGAACGCGTCGAGAAGTTTTTCTTCGCAGACCACGTCGTCGGGGTCGTCCGGCGCTTCGACGATGTCCTTGCGTCGAGGCCTGTCTGCGGGCTGACCCTCGGGTATATTGTGCGCGCGAAAGAATGCGCTCATCACCGCTTCGACACCCGCCGGCGAAACCGCGCGCAGGTCCTTCGCGAAGAAGCCGCCTTTCGAGAACGGCGCGGCAACGATTTCGTAGGACGGAAAATAATCCACGTCGTCGAAGGTCGCATACAGCTCGCGTGCGACCGCGCGCAGCACCGATTTGGAATAGGTGGTGGCGACTAGAACGTGCTCGCCGGATGCCGTGGCTGTCAGGGGAACGGGCGAGACGGTGAGCACAAATTTGACGTCCGGATTGCGCGCCTTGACGAATTCGCGAAACGCCGCAAAATCGCTCAGGACCTCGGAGAAGGACAAATTGCGGAATTCGTAAAGCTCCGGATTGAAATCTCAAGCAATCGTGCCGGGCGCCGTCGGATAGACCGTGCCGGAGCGGCGCTCGACCCACGCTTCCGTGAGACCGAATGTGAAAACGAAAATTTGGGCCTGGCTGAAAACCTCCCTGACCCTCTTCAGGTGACGTTCCCGGTGCCGTCGCACCAGATCCGCCGTTTCCAAACCGTCGGGCTCGACCGACGGCCGCATCGCATCGAAAAACCGGCCACCGCGCTGCAACACGGCATCGGCAGGCGTGAATTCTCCGAACGCCTCTCGCGCAAGCTGATAAAGCTGGCGTGCGGTATAAACGTTTCCGTACCGCGCCGAGAAAAGTCCGTAGCCGTAACGCGCCGCGATCTCCTTCGACAGTCCCGGCTCGGGCGGTTCCGCGTCGATGACATTGAAGCTTTTCTTTCGCAAATATCGCCCGATGTGCTGCGCGAAGCAGCTGCCCGCCGTTGCGATTCTGTCGGTGCGGCAGATTTCGAAGCGCTTTGTGTATAGCCCGGCGATGGTGCGCAGAGGATCCTGGGAAACAGCCGACTTCCAGAATCGGTTTGAAGGAAGGCCCTCGTAAGGCGACGGCATGAACTGATCCTTCGGCGGACACCGTGGTTGGCACGAACTATAACCGGATCGCAAAACGACACAAACTAACCGGTGCGTTCAAGTCCGCCGGACAGCCGGAAATGTGGCGACGCCGGCGCGGGGGTAAGGTATCCTGCGGCCTCGTTGTTTCGAGACGCACATCGTGACCGCACCCGATCTTTCGAACCGGCCTTTCAAACTCGCCGTCGAGCGCGCGATGTCTGCGCCGATGGATGTTCTCTATCGCGCCTGGACGGAGCAGTTCGACCGCTGGTTCGCGGTGCCCGGATCGGTGACGATGAATAGCGAAGTCGGCGCCGTCTTCTTTTTCGAAACCGAATTCGAAGGCGCGCGCTATTCGCATTACGGCCGGTTCCTGCGTCTCGAGCGCGATCGCCTCGTGGAACTGACCTGGGTCACGTCCGCGACCGGCGGATTCGAAACCGTGGTGACGGTAGAATTCGCGCCGCGCGGAAGCGGCACGTTGCTCAAGCTCGCCCACACAGGCTTCCCCGACGACTTCTCCCGCCAACGCCACGCCGACGCATGGCCGCTGGTGCTTAAGCAGATGGATGAGAGATATCAAACCCCGTGATAAGCTCGGGTGAGACGATTTCTGTTCGAGGCAGCCACAATCTATCTGTCTGTCCAAATAAGCCGAACGAATTTGCATTTGTGGTCGAACGTCTTCGAAGTCCACCGAAGAACAAATGCATTCTGTTCCACGGGATTGGCTATTCGGCCTTCTCCAAAACGTCGGCGGCAAACGAAAAATCGTGAACTTCGTGTAACTCCCAACACTGCCCTCGCCAAGGTGGAGCAGAGGCTTCATTTTTTCGCGAATCAATTCGAATCTTCGAGGCCGAAGGCGCACCTTTGCCGCCGTTGGGTCTTAGGAAGGTAACTTGCCCTTCAAGTAACGCCGTTATACCGGTTGGCGGAATCCTGGTCCAACGGCCAGAATATCTGACCCATTGATCAGGACATGCTTCCACAGTGATCTCAATCTCGCTACGTGGCCCGACATAGCGGTACTTACGTGTGATCGGTTCTTGAACCAGGGGCATAACGTATCGAACTGAGCGACTAGCGCGTGCCATTACTTGCATTCCCTGTCAGATGTGTGCCCTGAGCGACCCCTGGCACTGTGATTGGCGGCTCAATGAGACGAGCGAGACTGATTACAACACCGAACACGAAGGCCGCAACCAGCGCGATAATGATTTGGCGCGCGGCACTTCCCGAAGAAGATATCACTTGTATAACCTCTCCAAATTGCCTGTCTTGATCCTTAAGAAGGTAGTCAAAATTCGACTTCATAACCTCGTGGTAGGTATTACGATAAATGTCATCCCGTATTAAATCGACTTTCGAAGAAATAGTTCGCTCGGTATATGCAACTAGGTTTTGCTTTGCAGCGCTTCTGAAAACCTCGACGTCATGCGCGTCTGCAGATTCTAATAAACGAGGAATTACTTCCTTGATTTGCTGGTCCTTTGACGAAAGAAGGAAGTGCGAGATTGCTATAAACCCAATTACATCCTGCTCCCCCTCAATGAATGGACCCAGGTCGCGCGAATCAGCAACTGTTCGCCCATTTGGAGCATGGTTAACGACTTCAATCGCCTCGGGGGAATTCTCCTCTGGGTTGGAAGCTTGTGATGGAATCATTTGCAGGTGCCGCAACCGAGAAATACGGGCGCCTAATATCATTTATCTGCCCCTGAACTCCAGAGGATTGTCGCTCTAACTTTCCGCACGTTAACCGACAAACAACGCGGAACTCCTCACCGTCAACGATCCTGATCTCGTCATTGGCTACAGCTATTGCTTGTAGGCTGACGACTTCGATGCCCATAAGCCACCCATATCCCTCTGATTCGAAAGACTCTTTACGGCCAGACTACCTACCAGAATTCGGATCGATTGTCACTATCAGAATTCTGAGTCAGCCCGCGATCAGATTTTGATATAGTCAGCGATATCATCGTTGGACCCAAAGACTTTTAGGTAATTAGTTGACAGTAATCTGGGGATATCTGTCAGATTAGATTGACCTTCTTGAGATTGGGAGTTTCCACGTGAGCGATGACGAATTGGCGCTCATCGAGGTGCTAAAGGACTATAGGAAAGTTGAAGAAGAGATCGGCTCGGCAAATCAAAAGCTGGACGAGATGAAGCTCGCTGTTCATCGACACCAATCTGTAATTGACGATCTAATCGACCAGCTGCCTCCAATTCGTCAGACGGAATGTCGCCACCGCGTTGGCACATCAATTGGGGCCGCGGGGTTGCAACCGAGCAATCAGACATTTGTGATGAACAACGTATGCCCCTACGAGTCCGCCATCGATGCGAGACTTAAAAAATTGCTCAGTGCCCGTGCTTTAGCTCAGCAGCTTTATGAACAAATTGCTGTCGCGAGCAAGAGGCGCACGAAATTAATTCGGCTAGCAAGTAATTTGGCCGAAGATATTTCGCCTGAGCGGCACGAGTTATACGCCCCCCGTTTGAGTGAATTTAATCTCGCTAAAGTGACAGCTCGGGCAGAATCCCAATTATCTTACGCCGATGTTGTAGAAATTATCAGCCGAACCGATCACAGTAAGGCGTGGACTGCAGAAGACATCAGCATATATCTTCCGGGCGCATCGAAGAAATCTCTATACAACGCACTCCAATATGCCGTTCGGATGGGAAAGGTCGAGCGTGTCTCCCACGGCCGCTACAGAATGAAGGAACTCGGCGTCACGTTTGAGACACGAGATGAAATTGGCATGCCCGAGAGCGAAGACAATTGAGTAGATGGTTCCCGAGCAACGATTACTTCCTGCACAAAATTGCCGCCGGACCGACGACAACCAAGCTGCGCGAATTTTTGGCCTAATCCGTTAGCGGTGCCAAAATGGCGCTCTCGCTTATTATTTGCGCAAGAGAAACTTTATAACAAAAAGGCGGGCCAAGCTCTCACTTGGCCCGCCATTTTCAATTTGGTTGCGGGGCTAGGATTTGAACCTAGGACCTTCAGGTTATGAGCCTGACGAGCTACCGGGCTGCTCCACCCCGCGTCCTGAATTTTCTTCGAAAAAACAGATACTTAACTAGCTGTCTGCTCTTCTTCTGGTTTGGCCGAATCATTCTTGTGTAAGGTTTTGTGTAAGGAACAGGCCAAAAACATCCGCTGCACTCGTCGCGACACTACTCCTACCGCTCGATTTCGGCGAGCAAATAATGTTCTTATATTTCAATTGCTTAGAGCCATCGAAACGGATCGTCGCAATGGGGCCGTCGAAAATCGAACTCTTCGAGGCCCGCGCCGCTGCCCCACGACTTCCCCAAAACTTCCCCAGGCCGAATGCTCAATCGAGAACCTCGAACAACGTAGGCTCATTGTATCTGCCAGCGGCCGTGCGCCCGGCGCGCGGTCTGCTGTCGTCGACAAGCACGAACAAGGCAAGCTGCTTCGCGTTCGCCGCAGCCTGCACCTGTTCTTTCCGCAATTTGAGAATGTCGCGCCAAAGATGGCGCTTGCCGTCGATCACGATAAAGCGCGGCGCGGTCATGGCGCGTTCACGCCTCGATATGGCCAAGCCGCCGCGCTTCGTCGGCGTAGGCTTCGAGAGTTTTCTCAGCCCGGAAATGCAGATCGCGCTCGATGGTGAGGCCGCCCGGTCCTTTGACGCTCTTAAGCTCCATGATCGAAACACAGCCAAGCTCGGGGGAGCCTTCGCCTAGATCGCAGAGCCCGAAAGCAACGTCGGGGTCTCCGGGATCAAGTTCGGTGAGCAGCCAAGTGGCACCACTCCACGGGCAGAAAAGCTTGATGACCGGCCGGCAATCTTCCGGCTGTTCATCCTTGACGATGTGTTCGGCATTCTTCCAGCCGTTGCGAAGCATGTAGTAGCGCAACTCCATCGGTATCAATTCATTCGCTATCAACTGCATGACTCACTCCTCTTGCTTGGGTTCAGCGCAGCGCGCGTCTGAACCTCTGCCTCGCGGCGAGTAGCGGGTGTGCAAGCGGAGCGGGTGCCTTCGCGGGGAACCGGCTGGCAGGAAGCGGAGCGACCGAAGCTGGGCGGAAGGCACCCCGAAGCGCGCTGAGGGCAGAGCCCTAAGCACATTCGAACTGAGCAAAAACTTTCTGCCGGGGTAGCAAGCGGAAGGGCGAGCAACGGAGGGGAATCTCCCGTCCGCTTGCGGACGGGGAAGCCGTTGCGAGGCTTGCGAATCCTTCCGCGCGCGAGGGATGGCAACCCCTTAGAGAAGGCTTTGCGGAAACGAACGGCGGTCTGCGGCTCGACCGCGCCCGCTGCGAGTTAGACTCTTCGCAGTCCGCGCAGCAGCACACTTCGTGCGGCGGCGCGGACGGAGAAGTGCCGTTGGTCAGCGGCGACGCCGAAGGCGCGCGAAGCGGCGCACCCGCAGGAGCGCGAAGCGCGGGACCGATATGCGATCGCCGCTGTCCTCCGCAAGCCTTCGCGCGATGGGATCGTCACCGTCAGGCCAAAACCGCAACGCGGGTTCGGTGACGCCCGCGAACGCGGGTGGATTAGAGCCCGGTCGCAAAGCGACGCGCCATCAAATCTCGTCTATACGATGCAACATCCGATAATCGACGAGGTACTCTTCTTCCTCTGCCTCCAGATGCCCGCCTACGCGAGCAATGATCATTTCTGGGCTAGCTTCAGTTCTCAGTATTACGCCTACGCCTTCATCCGAAGCGCGCCTGTCGGCGAATATGCGAGCGACTTCGAATTTGGATGTCCATGCAATGCCGCGTGATCCGTCACAATAGCGCGAATAAAGTTCGCCGCGATAAAGTGTCATGGAGGGGCCGGAGTAAGCTGGCAACAATTGTCGGAATGTGGCTGGGAGAATCTCATCCCCCTTCAACGAACACATGATGTGAAAGCCATAACTGATCCAGAAAGACAGCAGCGCGTATCCGAGTTTGAACTCGCGATTGTCCAGGACAGCCAGCTGCGCAAACGCTTCGTGCCAACAATCGAGACGGTCCATCGCCCGCATCGCAGCCTCAAGACCGGGACCATCGTGAGATTGAAGGAACACAGGAAATTCAAGAAGGCATCTGTCGCGGTCCCAGGGGCTATCATCAAATATGCGCGCGGGCTGGTCGGAGAGAGGCAAAAGGGGGCCGTTTTCTGTTTCGCCTTTTGGGGAAACAAACACGATCTGAATTCCGGTCGGTCGATTTTCACTTTGCGCCATGCAGTCCCTATACCACGATATAAGCGCTACGATTTCCAACCAGAGACCCCGCCCACCAATCGGACCCAATTGGTGACTAATGTCGCCGCCAGGTCTGGAGTAGGCATACTGCGCAACTGAGCCAATTGATCGACGATCCGCACCACGTCTGTGGGGCGAGCAGGACGTCCCTCTACCAGTCCGAAGGGCCCGTCGGTTTCCGTCAAAATACTATCCAACGGCAGGCGCATCACGATGTTTCGACCTCGACTGGACCGAAGCATATCGGCGTTGATCGAGAAAAAGGCCCCCCTCGACAGGGCTCTCTTGGCGTCCGCTTCGCTACCGGTGAACCAATGCATCACGAACTTGCTCCGATCGCTCGGCAAGTACTTCTCAATCATATCGAGCACGGTCGTCGCGCACCGGACACTGTGCACGCTGAGAATCTTGTCCCCGGCTTCTGCACACGACTCCAAGATTGTCTTGAAAACGGATTTTTGCTGTTCAAATGACGGATAGAATCTCGGTCCTGCATCCAGCCCGACTTCGCCGATGAAACGTGCTTCGCTCAAAAAGGATTTCCAGAGCGTCAATTCATGGGCGTGCTCTGCGACGAGTTGCGGATGCAACCCGAGCGCCACCTTCACAAATGGCCCGCGCGCCAATTGCCGGTTGCGGATCCACGCTCTCGGAGTTGTCGTGATTGCGAGCGTCGCTATGCGTTGCTTTTCACAAAGCGCGAGAAGGGCCTCATGGTCCGGGAAGAGATCCAGGTGACAGTGAAAATCGATCCACTGAGGGAGATCACTGTTCATGCCGGTTTCGTCACGACGCCAGAGAGAAAGGCGTCAACCTCTTTCATGCCATTGACGAAGACAGATTCGTATTTCGGCCAATCGCCCGGATGATCGCTCAGTGGACCGGGTTGGTGTATCGCAAAGCGCGCCGAACCGGGCTTGAGTTTGAGCTTGTTGATCGCACGTTGAAACGCCCTAACATGTTCGCCCTCAGCCTTTGTCGATATCAGGACCTGCGCGCTGAGGTCCTTCAGGTGATACTCGGTGGTATCGGTACCAAGGCCGCTTTCGAGCGCCGCACGCCGAATGATACAGGGAACACAGTGGCCGCAATGCATTGGGCTATTCCCGAGCCAGCGTATCTTGGCTGGCGAGGAACATGACATCGTGTTGCGCGCGTATTTCTTCAAGAAGGTCGGATTCTTGCAGCCCTTGACCATCTCGCCCTTCGTCTGGTGGCGGTAAGGATTATCGAGGGTAGCCGATATACCGATCGCATTGAGAAGCTCGTTCCATCTCGCCATATAGTAAGGATGGGTGGTGCGGGTGCTCAACGCACCCAACCGCAGCGGATCGAGCGGAACATTCAGCGAGATCAACCCGTTCTCCGGGACGAAAATGGTGGTGGGCGCGCCGAGTGCGCTTGCAGCAAGAGCTGCCAGCGCAAAGAACATGAACGACCTGCCGCGAAGCGAATTCTCCACCTGACGGGCACCCACAAGGGTCCGCGGAAATCCCACTCGCGCGCGGACATGAAGGAGCGTTTGCGCGTACTCTTTCGCCAACCGTTCGGCGCAATAGGTCTGGTGATCGCTTGTGATGCCATCCCAATAATGGCTGATGAGCAGCGGCTTCGAACCGGTCGCGAACAAGTCGATCGCACCAATGAAACTATCAAGGCCTCCTGAAAAGAGGCAAACGCATGACGGCGTATTGATCGGAAGTTGAGTGGGTTGCGATGCGAGCCGCTTCAGATGAGCGGGGCGCGCTCTGAAATAAATCTTCCAGCGGTCGCCAGTGAGGAAGTTCATCATGTGTTCAAGCAAAGTAGTTTGCGCCGTCCATTTGCTCGGGTCAGAGATCGGCACGTGGAGTGCGATCTCACGGGTCCAACGATCAACGGCAACAACTTCCCGGCTCAGGCGGGTGTCCGCCGCTGTCATGAGTGCCCCCACAATGGCCAAATCGACTGCGGTCTCCGTGGGTCGGAAACCAAGCTTGGTCAGATGTTCGATTGCATGGCCGAGGCCGAAATCGAGACGATTGGCCCCGGGGATGAATTGGACTTCGGTGATCGGAGTTCCCTTTGCGACAGTGGAGATTTTCTCCACGTCGGAGACGCCGAGCCTACAAATGATGTTATGCACGCTCATGAGCCGTCCCTGAGGAGCGAGAGGTAGTCAAACGCAGCTTCATAGACCGTTTCAACGGTCGCGGCGATGTCGGCATCGGTCAGACGGGACAAATTGGGAATCTTGTCGGCGAGGGCCTCGCGTACACAGCCCGACACGAAGTCATGGAGTTGATTTTCCAGCGCGTCCAATTCCGCAATTGTTTCGGGTATGTCAATCAGATGCGTGCCGATTTCGCTGACGACCTTCTCCTCCACCGAACAACTGATAAAATCGAGGATAAATTCTTCCCATTGTGCGGGCGTCAGCGCGTCAAAATCTGTAGCGCCTGCTTCCGCCAGATGTTCGATGGCTGCCAACATCGCTTGGCGTGATATCGCTTCGCTGATTGACCCGCCCGGCGGGCACATAACTTCCATGAGACTTAGGAACACGTCCGCCGCCGGTCTTCCGGCGAGCTGACCCAAACCGTAACGTTGCAGAGTCTGGACAGCACCTGCGGTCTGAACATCTCGTGCGACGCCGACGAGCCTACTCGCGACCGCGCGCGATGCGCCCATACCCGCCGCCGCACGCCTACCGCCACCTGCACCTCTGTTGACGTATCGGGATAGAGCAGACCCAAGTGCAGCGCTGTCATGCGAACGGGCATACCGAGTGAACGCGGCGCGGGCGTTGCCGAAGGACCCCGAGAATGGCGGCGATGATATCGGCGACGGTTGAACAGTAGGTGACTGCGTCGGTGTCGGTCCGGCAGGCTGTGCATGCACTCCCGGCGGTGCGCTTGCCGGTGCGGCAGCTGGTGGATCGGCTCCGCCGTCGGGTCTGGTCAACCACGTCGGTAAAAGCCCATTCTTCGAACCGCCATATGAACCGGAAGTACCCATCGTCAGCCTGCGCCCTTCATCTTCCGAGCGGCTGCCGATGCAGCTTTCAACTTATTGCCTGCGGAACTGGCCCAGCCGTCCTGAATCGCAGCAAATTCGGATTTGAGAGACGCATCGACAAAACAACCTGACCAGCTGGTGGCTGCCCAAGCACCGGCCTTGTCGGCGGGTATCTCACGAAGGAACTCAAGCAACCGCCGCTGGACGGAAGGTTGCTTGCGAACCAGCTGCGCCATACCGGATGCGCCCTGCGGCGCATTGACGAGATTGTCAGCCGATAATATCCGTGATCGCAACGCATCGAATACCTGTTCTGCTTCGGCAAGTGTCAATCGTGCGGTCTCCTGCTCGACCTGCCGAACAGCCATTGCCGTACCGAGGAGCTTTTCCGTCAGCGCTTCGAGATGATCGGAGGTGACGACACCGGCGAAGAAACTCCGTTTGTCACGCGCGACAAACAAATAGGGACGTAAGTCCTGCGAAGCCAATACCGGTGCGACGGCCGCCCATTCGCGCACCGCTTCGCTCTTTTGCCACGGATCGACGTCGATAGCTTCGTCGCCCTTGGCCTTTGTCCCCTTCTGCGCACCATCGGTGCGGGTTTCGGCCTCGAGCCGTTCGATCAGCGGAACCTTGCCGTTGGCGTCGGCGGAAGCGACCCGGGAGATATGTTCATAGAAATCAGGGATGAAGCGCTCTGCCAGCATGACTTTCGCGAGAACGGGGACTTGGATGTCGTTGCCGAATCCGCGTTCTTCGGCAATGGCCTTGCGAAGCATAAGCGAATTCAGAAAGCGTTTGATCTGACGCGGATTCCCGCGCGTGCCGTCAGTGAGCAGGCGAGCGATCTGCTCGCTCACGCGCAAGGCCTCATCGATCTCCTGTGGAATCTCTGATCCGAGCGCCTTGCGGACAACGGTCCGATCCAAACCGCTGCTCTGCCACGGCCGGCGCATGTCGTCTCTTGCAGCGGCGAGAAGCTTCACAAAACGTGGATCACCTTCGCCGATAGACGCTCCGGTCAGCAGGAGCGTCACATAGGCTCGCGTCTCCGCCAATCCGAGCGCGGGCACACGAAACGGGACATGAATCAGCTTTTCGAGATAACTGCGGGCATAGCTTGTTGCGCCCGCTGCCGGAATGGGAAGGTCGGGAAAATGGCGGCGGACAGAATATTCGATCATCGCCTCGTCGGCAGCGATGACGAATGCAGTCTTGGGTACATTGAGGAACAGGCGGATCGCTTCCAACGTCGAGATCGCTGTTTCCGGAAGGCAGCGATCAAGGTCATCGATGAGAACCACAAGCTGTTTCAAATCGGCCGCATCGAGAAGTTCCTGAAATTCCTCGCGGAACTTGTGCACCTGCTCGGGTACGCTGTCGTTGCCGTCATCGGCAGCTTTTAGGAAGCCGGTCGCATTCTGAATTAACCCGCCGATGTCCGCCGAAGTGACGTGATCGGACGGTTTATCGATGAATGCCTTGGCGGCGTTATAGAGACTGCTGACGATTTCGGGACTGGGAATCCCGGTTGCAGCCGTGAGTGCCAATCCTCCGGCCTTCTGCGCCAGCTTCAGCCAGTCGACGCGGCGAAGCACTTTCTTTGCTGCATCTGCAACCTTCGTGCTCGTCGGTCGCGCGCGTTTGAGCTCGGTAACAAGCGTCTCGATTACAACCGCCTTCGCGTCCTCAAATCCCTCGAACGTCCAGCCGTTGAACCAGATACAGAGCGTCCCATCTTTGCCTTCCAGTGCGGCCGCGACCATCTTGAGGATGCTGGACTTACCAGCGCCCCAATCGCCATGCACGCCGATGGTCAGTGGAAGTTCCGCCGATTGGCCGACGAAATTCACAATCGTGCGGGAGATCGCCTCGTAATAGAGAAGATCAACAGCGGTCTCGTGGTCACTCAGGAACAGGAGCTTTGATTTCTGCATGTGTTCAACATAGTGCGCGTGGAGGACTCTACCATGGCACAATCGGTGCGAGTCGCGAGTCGCAAGAATCAAATCGATTTATCCACCGATTTGCCCGAAATCTCTTGCTCAGGACCAACTCATGACCTCGGAAAAGCAATGAGGGCCGGGAGACCGCGCTTGTCAACGTCCCTGAGCACACCAATGTATTTACGCCGAACGGCGCCGGCTGTTTGCAGATCAGCGCATCCACAGGCGACCCGCTGACCGCCCGGGAGTGTGATCATCAGAAATCGTCGTTGCCCAACAGTTCAAGCGCGTTAGAGGGAGCTGTTTCAGCAACCGCAGCGATGGATTCTAGAATCTGTTCCGCGGTGGCGGAAATGATCGTTTGTTCGACCATCTGGTCGATCTCTGCTCGCCCAATGACATGGATGCCAAGCTTTCCGGCCTGTTGAATTCCAGGCTTCACATCGTCCGAGGAACTCGACGTGACAATGACCGGCAGGACCCGAAGATGCCGCGTGCCGGAATTGCTCAAGCTACGTTGAATGTCCCGCGTCCTCTTGTAGAGATGCGCAAACTTATAGTCCGGCTTCAGCAGGACCGTCGTACATTCGATGACTAAGAAATCACCCGAGGGTGCGGCCAAGAGAATGTCGGGCGTTTCACGATTGCCGTCGATATGAGCCGTGCCAAATCCGAGCATCCAAAAGAGCCGAGTGATCGCGCCTTCGAAGGCGCGTGAATCGGAATTGTTCTCGCGCGATTTAGCGAGAGTTTCTCTAAGTGTCTCAAGTCCCGGATCGATCGCTTCGTAGGCTGCGCGCCTTTCATTCTGAAATGTCGTTGGGTCGCTCACCAGGTCATGATGCTGCGCGACCTCGCTGTAAATTGCAGTACAATCGACAATGGCGGCACGCGGCACCGGGAATTCAACTTCACCGATTTGGTGATTTTCGGACCGCTGCCAGCGAATATCGTCTCCGCTGACCCTAAGTCGTTTGACCACACGTCCCTGGTCAAGCACCCGGCAGCCCACGGCCACCTCGGCGGGCGCAAGGCCATCTGCGAGCCAAACGCTGATCTTCGCGGCTTCTCCGTTGATCGTCGAAGTACTGAGGATCCGGGCGACGCTGTGCGCAAAAACATCGACACGGTTATTGCCCATGCTGTAATTGTGAATACCGTATTCATTGAGAAGATCGTGCAATCCTTCGAATGTCGGCGACCCCGCACGGAGTTCCCAATCGATTTGGTTGATATCGATCTGCGAGCGTGTGTCCCGTCCGCCCGCAATTCGGAGCGTAGCTACTCGAGAGCCCGCCCGGGCGGATTCTGGGTTAAGGGGCCAGAATGTGATCATCGGGCTCGCGGGAATGCCTTCCGCAGAGAACAAAAATTCGTCATCGGCTATAGTGATCTTTCCGGCGCAAATCTGTTCGATGAAGGCTTCACGCGAGACACCAAGATCGGCCAATCGGAAATGTCCGACTTTCACACTGGCAGATTGGAATCCCTTGGGAGGCAACGCCGGTCGCTCAACGTTGAGCAAGAGTGTCCCCAGGATCAGTTCGAATCCTGTCGCCGTCTTCATCGCAAGATACGCAAACGAATCATGACGATACGCGCCCACGCGCGACTTTATTGACGCGTAGAAGTCCTCAACACTCCTTCTGGATGGTTCTGAAAGAGCCATTGGGCGAATTTACTCCATCGGCACGTCTGCCACTAATGCTTAATGGAAGCGGGATAAGACGTTGCACCATCCTGACCTGGTTCGCTACAAAGACGTAAAGCAGCATTTATCGGCCTGCTTTGCTGCGCTCATTTCGGCGATCTTTGATCCACGATACCAAGCAGATGGCTGGCGAACACGATCAGTCGCGCCGCTTCCTCCCGGCCGAGATTCACTTCGCGATGGCCGGAAGGGTTCTTCGCGTGTCCGATTGCGCCGGAAAAGAGAAACATCTCCGAGTCGCGTTCGGCAGGGATGAGAGCCTTGTCCCGCAGGGGGCCAGTATCAGGATGAAATGCCTTTTGCATCAGCTCTCGTCCGACGACACTATTCGCGTAGTTGCCAGCTTTTCGCACGGCTATTTCGACTTCCTTGAATGCCTGGAAAACTGCCGTGTCATGATCGCCGCGAAGAAACAGATGGTGGACCTTGGCTGCAAGCGCGGGCTGCAACAATTCCACGGGTAATGTTCGACCCTTGCGGAACGCCTCCAGGTCAGTACGGTTTTTGAGGTGTTGGCCCCGTTTGGTGAGCAAATACCATGCGGCCGGTTGATTGGGATTTCTGACGATGATCCCTTGGGTTTCCATCCACGACAGAGCTTCTGCGAAGGCGAGTGCAATTTCCGACTGCGTTCTGGGCGGGTAACCGTTGCCGTGAATGGTGTAAATCTGAGCCAGAAAGTTGTCGATCATGAAGCCCGCTGATTGCGACACGCCGGGTATGATCTCGACCAGGACTCCGGCCAAATCTTCCGGCGCAAGCGCCATAAGCTCTGCCGGTTGGGGAAATATCTCCAGTATCGTCGGCGTTCGGTTACTCATCGGCTCGGCTCTCTTGCGAAAGTGCTTCCAGTAATAAGCGCGCGAGTTCAGCGCGACGCTCGGCCGTCAGCATACCAAGATTTTGCTGCCGCCACCTGATGGCGGGCAATTTTGCCGCGTCGGCAACGCCGAGCGCAGCCCAGTCTTCTTTTCCTTCGACGAATGCAACAAGCAAATTGCGGTGCGCCTCCGGCATCTTGCCGATGATGGTGTCAATGAATTGTTCGCGCGTATCCGCCAACTCACTGAGCCGCACCGGCGCGTCAGTCATGCCCTCAAATCCGCGTGCAAATTCGGCGTCCAGCTTTTTCCGCGTGGGCGCTACGACCTCATGCATGGGCCGGTCGTGGCTCAGCAAATACACGAGGAATGCGCGCCGCAACTCATCACTGATCCCTTCGTAAGCGAGAAGATCGCGCACGTCAAAGAGATCGCGCGGATGTTGCCGATCGAGCGCCGCCACGATCTTTCCGGCATAGAGGTCGGGAAATGACACGACGGAGATTTCGGCAAAGCCGAAGGTTCGTTCGACGGACTCCGATACGCTTCGCGTTTCGGGTTCATAAACGCTTCCCCGCAAGACCGGCGTTACTTCGATCTTGACCTGAACGCCCTGGGCGCGAACGTGAAGTGTCGTGATTGCTCCTTCCGAACCAGCCTCATTGACCTGCGCTCCCTCGATGTTTTGGCGGATGCGCTTTGCGATGGCCTTCATCGCCAAATCGATTGCCTTGAGAGACTGCGCTCGCGGTTGGATCGGCAAATAGGTGAGATCGATATCGACCGACAAACGCGGCATGTCGCGGACAAAAAGATTGATCGCCGTACCGCCCTTGAGGGCAAAACTTTTTTGCTCGGCAACGAGCGGCAATACGCGAATGAGGAGGGCGACCTGCCGGCGATAGATGTCGCTAAACGGCATTCAGATCCTCCGGGACGGTGATCTGATAGCGCAGATCGAGCTTGCCGCCCTTGACCAACATGCGCTTGCCCGTCCCCAGATCGACAGATTCCTTATCTAGGTGTTTGAGCCAGGCGTGTTTGTGGCGATCGGCAAAATAGAAGAAGAGCCGCTTCACCTTCACGTTGCGGCAGTCGTGCAGCAGTTTCTCAAGGCGGCGCGGACTGAGGTTCGGCAAATTTGCGACGAGCTTATCAACCTGTTCGAAGGTTTCATGCTTGGGTAATTCGTCGAGTAATTCGAGCAAGGCGCGCTCGGGTGTTGAAAGAACGAATTGCCAATTCCACTGGCCCCAGGGTTGAACTGTTAGGCACGCACCGTCACCTTTCGATGGATCGCCCTGGCCGACTTTCTCTTCCGAACGAAGGCGCACGAAATCCCGAGTGAAGGATTCATCCCGAAAAAACTTGCGATTGTTGTGGTAGATAAAGCGCGGCCCTGCCGACAAATTGGCAAGCCATGTGGGCGGCGTTTTTGGGCCGTAGAGGTGAACTTCGCGAGTATTGGTCGGCAGGTAGTGTGCAAAACCCTGCAATTCGAGAGCGGTTCGTCCACCGACAACGAGCGGATATTCGAGAAGCGTTTGCAGCGAGATAACGACCTGTTGCCAGCTTATGGAGCCGCGCGGTCGGCGATAGACGCGGCGCGCAGGCTGTTCGAGTTTACCGGCCGTGACGTACTGGCTTCGCAGCGAAGTTGAAAAGCCGTGTTTAGCAAGCCAAGCGGCGTCTACCAGCAATCCCTCGGGGAGCGCCCTTTCAAGTTGGTTTATCTTTGTGTCATTATGCTTAGCCATACTTAGCATAATGACATATTCTTAAACCAGAGTCCAGTTTAAAAATGTGCGAAAACGCTTAGCAAAACTTAGTAAATTGGCATATTCTTAAACTGGCAAGCACATAGGGAAGCGGCGACGCCCGCAGCAAGAAGCTGCTTGGAGAGAAGATTATCGCCGCTCTTCGAATGACGATCAGACCCGCCACATTGCGACGCTCGCGATGTGGAAAGGCCCGTCCGTGGATTTCTCGGGTTACTGGCAAAGGCATGTCAAGAAAACAGGTAGTAGAGCAGCCTAAGCAACAAAATGACTCTATCGCGATATTTAGTTTCTTATCTTGCGAGGCATGAAAAATGAACTCGCTTTACTTGCCGGAATCGGCGTAAACCCGCCTCCCTTCAAGGAGGAGACTACAATGGCAGACGCTGCGTATCACACGAATTCCCCCGAATACTCTCATCGCGACGTGTATCACAACCACAACAATTGTCCGGACGGCAAGCGGATCAAGCCGGAACACAGAAAGCCCGGCGACGCTGGCCGCCCGCTCTGCGACGAGTGCAAGAAGCTCTAATAGACGCGCGTTTTGAATAGGACTTCGCCATACGGACCAGTTACGTCCATATGGTGGAATATGTGTCGATAGCGACGTAGGGAGAGCACCGGCATGTCAACCTCTCGACGTGCCGCGAGTGCTTTCCACTCTTCGCTTGCCGTCTTCGCAACAACCTGTTCCACGGTCTGAAAACGATAGAGATGCTGAACGATCAAGGGCAACACCTCGCGATGGCTTGCCAAGCGCTGGCCGGAGCGATCCTGCTGCTGAATTGAGCTCCAGACGCGATGCGTATTGAGCGAACCGGAACTATTGCACCGCTAACGCCTCGCGTCGTCGATTATATGGTGAAAACCCTATGCGCACGATCGCTGGATGATATGCAATCGCCGCAACAGCGCCGCGCCGATTATTCGTGTCTCAAGGATATTCTCGTCGTCGAACTCAAGACCTTGGAAGGGGATGGGACTGAGCGCGTGGAGAACTTTAACGACGAGCTGCGCAGCCGTGCGGATTATCCCGCATTCTACGGAGAGGTCCCTGTCGAGTCTCTTCTAAAGAACCTTTCCGATCCGGAGACCGTGCGACACAAACTGACCGACAGAGTAGGGCGCGCCATCGTCAGTCATTTGCGCAAGGCAAATAAGCAATTGGCGGCCCACGCACAACAATTTCCTCGCAAGAACCTCGTGCGTCTGGCTGTGATCGTGAACGAAGATCACCCTCTCTATGAGCCGAACGTAGTTATGTTCATTGTCCAACGAGCGCTCGCGAAACAAAGCGGCAGCAAATTCGTATATGAGAATATCGACGCCGTCGTCTTTATGACCGAGCGGCACGCGACCAATTACCAAGGGAATATCACGTTACCAATCGTGACCGTGTACGGACACGGAATCGAGGTCGATCCTTGGAAAGGAATGTTCGTTCGGCGTTTCACGGAAGGATGGGCCGCATGGAACGGGAAGTCGGTCCACGATAATGTCGCGGGCGCAGATCAATTTGAGCCAATTGATCACATTCCCGAACAAATGAAGCTCAATGAATTCTGGCGGTTGGAATACCGACGTAACCCATACCTTAACGCCCGCACGGACGATCAAATTCGCAGTCAGTTTGATGAATCGATAGTGACGAGCATGCTCTCCATGGTGAAGGATTCGCCGATAAGGCCGACACAGGCCCAAGTCACGGACAACATGCGCTTGTTCACGCACGTGCTGGAGGAAATTAACAGACGCGGGATCCCGATGCGGAATCTTGCTTACTCGCTTGAACGAGCACTTGTTGCTGCGCGCAGGCTGAGGATGCCGCAACAGGTCTTAGATTGGCTTATGGAGACTGACCGCTTCAGAACTTCCAAGGGTCAAAATCCCTAGAGACGTTCCACCTATAGCGTGGACTTCGGCGTGCCAGCGAGACCGGGGGAGTACACGCGCCGGGCAGCCAATAGGGGATCACCGTTCTGCAAAGCTCTTGACTTGCTGTATTCCGTCTCGGCCGGATCGTAATCTTCGATGACAACTTCCCTGCCACTTGCTAGAATCGGAACGCCATGAACGTGTCAGGCCAACAGGACTTCTCGTCTTTCTTCGACTGGGCTGTCGTTCGGGTTGCCACCTACGTTCCGGGCGCAGCATCGAATCCACGGTTGCTGTTCGGATCGGTTTCCATAATCGCGCGCGATCGGCCGCGTCCCTCGGGGCCGAGTTCTTTCGATTCGTTCAAGGTCGGCAAGGGAAGGAACGGCAAGGTATTCGTGCGTCGTATGGTTTTGCAGGTTGGCGAAGCGTTGGACTGGTACCGTAGCGAACCGTCAAAAAAGCTGCTGACGCCAGTACCATCCGACGCTGAGGACGTTGACGAGCAACTTGACGGCAAACCCCTCACACCGACTCAATTCGTCGATGACCCTGAATGGCCGAAACTCGGCGTCCCAACCGGGTCAGATTCGCTATTCAGTGCCGGTGGACCGGGAGACCCTGCCCCGTTCGTCGGTGGCGGCTCGGGATCGGCCCGGATACACCGCCGGTTCGGCAATGGTGCGGAATTTGAAAGCGTAACGGCCGATCCCGAGGCAGTTCGATTTCTGAAACGTCGGCTTCACGTCGATCTGGCGGACTACTCAGAATACCTAGGTGGCCTAGCACTTATCGTGCCTGATCCAATTCTAAGAGGGATTCAACACTACGTTATTCCGGGCGGTGAAGATAAGCCGGAGCAGTTGATTTACCGGCTGATCCCGCGAGCCGGGCAGAGTGTCGCGAGCCTCAGCCTCACAATACTCGAACGTCGTTCCAACCTTCTGTCGAGATTTGAGACTGTCGAAGTACCGGATGATGGTCTTGTGGTTGCGCCGAGGATGCTACCTATCGAAGCAAGCGGATATGTTATAACGGACCCACGCCTGGGCGTTCTTGCGTACCAAACGCCACTTCCCTTTCTACGGCATTTCAATGTCTCCGTAGGAGTAGCAAACCGCCGCGTGAAAGTCGCGGCTCCGAAAACTGATTCCTCCCGAGCGGCTGATGCAAGTTATGAGGTTATGGAATATGCACAAGATCGATTGATAGGTGCCGGTGAGACAGTTCCTCCGTTGAATCTGAATCGAGTTTTTGCGGCTGAGGCGCGACGAGAACGAAAAACGCAAGCGCGGCGCTACGAGCAGACTTGGATCGAAGATGGCGACCGCAATGCCGCTCTCGAATTTGTGCGAGGCCGCATTGGTCGCGCGCGGACTAGCGTGGTAGTTGCCGACCCATATTTTGGAGCTAGGCAAACCGTCCAGTTCCTGCAGGCGGTCTCGCGGATCGACGTAGCTCTTACAATTCTGACCTCCAAATGGGCGTTCCAAGGCCCTTCCGCAGACGGTCACGACTCCGGAGAACGGGACGACGACTTAACCGCTGCAATTGCGACGGAACTGAGCGGACCGCCAGGTGCAACGAAGTCGAGCACTGAGACGCGTCGCCTAAATGAATTTAGCAATGCGATGGTCACGTTTGACGAACGAGGGATCAAGAATGTTTCGGCACTCGTTCTCGTCGGCAGAGTGCCGCTTCACGATAGATTCCTGATAGTCGACAATACAGTTTGGTTTCTTGGTAACTCGCTCAACGCGCTGGGCGTTCGAGCCTCCTTGATTCTTCAAGTGCCTGATGGCGAGCCGATAATAGATCGTGTCTCGCGCATGAAGGCGGGGGCAATGCCTTTTGAAAAATATGCGCAACGCCGGTTGGCAACTATTGCCCGCCGCTTGCGGACCACGCCGCGCCAATGATAGCTCGCCCACCATCACTCGATGTTACTTCGCCAATTAAGCGATTGCCCCCGCCTCCTGCCATCTACTGGCCCACAGCAGCAGGGTTTGGCGACTCACCGGATAATAGCGCCGACTCACGGCGATTTCCGACGTTGGCTGCGATGAACGCGCGAAGAGGCGCCGACCCCGTCGCACCATTGAATGCCTTTATCGATGCGGTTGCAGCGGCCCAAGAACGCGTTTTTATCCTTGACGGCTATTTGTTTAAGCCAAATGGGGACCGGCCTTTGCAGCCGCGAATTGATCAAATACTTGACTGGCTCCCCATCACGTTGGAGGCGAACGATGTGCGTCTCTTAACCTCGTCGATCGGGGCGCCCGCGGATAAGGCCGATATTACGCAGCAACTCTGTGCGCGTGCGTCCGAAGTCAACTCTTTGACGCGATATCGATTGGGGACGATCCAAATTGAGGTCAAGTTTACGCTACAGTATGTGCACGATCGATTTGCAATAATCGATGACGAACTGTGGCATTTTGGAGCGACTGTTGGCGGGCTGCATAACGAGGTCAATGCGGCGTCCCGCGGATGGAACGTTGACGATCACAATGCCATACAGTTTTTCGAGACTGCGTGGCTAGACCGCGGTCAATACGCCCAATCAGCTGTCGAATGATGAGGATTTAATGCTTGAGTGGCCTCAAGAGCGCCGTATGCGAAAGGATCGTGAAGGTCGAGCGCCTTCATCGCACTCATCTTCGGTTTCTTTCGGTCAGCGAGTGCAGGCGGATACTGCAAAGCTCACTGCCCTTACTGACGGATTGCGAGAGGCCTTTCGCGCTAACTCCGAACCTGAGAGCGCCTTGGTTCAGTTGCGCGCGAAAGTCGAGGGATTGCTTTCTTCGGATGACGCTAACTCATTTGAAGATCCCGTTGGAATGGCATTAACGGCGGCATGTGTCGAGGTTCTTCGACGTGAGCCAACCGCTGCAATGTGGGAGTTCATTTGGTCGCTGGCATGGCATTCCTCCCCGCTGGAACACGGTTTGCCTCAAGCTGTGATCGAAGTCGCTAACGAGGACCCAGATTTCAAAGGGCAATTTCTCGACATTGCGACCGAGGTCGTGAGGATGGCGGTGGCTGACCCGGGTCGACGAGCAATCACCCGAGACCGCGACGCGATGCGCCAGTGGCGCGAACACTGGAACGAAATTGCCAATTTGGACGAAGTCTGGTGGGGCTTGCGAGCGCACGGGTATGTTATGTATCGCGACGACGACGGCGTGCTCGGCATTGTTGCTAGTCTCGATCCCCGCGCCTTTGTGCAATTGCTCGCTGAATTCGATCAGCCCTATTCGGTTGCATCGGCCCTGGACTGGCCGGCTGGAGCAATTTGGTCTTTCGATCGGTGGCGCACACTTCTACAGCTTGCACCCGTCGCGTTTGATATGGACGGGGTCTGGAACGGTTCGGTAATTGCTCCCTACCTCCTTTGCATCGCATCAGACCAGTTGAATCAGGGTCGCGCACGGCTTGGGCCGAATTTGAAGGAAGAGGACTTGAAGGAGGCTAGCGACGAAACAGACGCCCTAATCCGTGAGATCGTGAAGGTCATTGCGTCGCGAGGCGATGGCAGTCCCTGCGCTATGCGATGGGCAACGTGGCTTATGAGACATGCAATAGGAGCGCTCGCGAAGGAACAACCGCCCTACCCGGTAAATGTGCGTTCGCCGGGTTATGCGGAGTCGGCGTTAATTGAGACACTTGCGAAGGAATCGGCGGCGATAACGTGGCTGCCGTCATGTTCGAGTGACGCCAAACCTTGGGAAGTTTGGTGTTATCGGTGTGTTCTTGTCAGCGTGGCACTTGTCCAGCGGCTGTCGCCGCCGGGCATTGATGCGTTCCTGGAAAGCTGGCGGATAAGTCCTGACGAGTGGTCCTCAGAGAAGGGCGAGGTATTGCGGGAGAGAGCGAGTATTTTCGAAGTCTTCGGACAACGCGCCGACGCATACGGTACGCGGCTGCTGGCGCTGCCGCTCGCCGAGGCGCTCGATCCGGTTGGGGTTTGGAAAGGAATATGGGACGCCACGGGCGACATCCGTGAAATTATCGAATTCGGCGACGCGGATTCGGAGGGACAGGAGGGATGGCGTCGACAATCCGATGCGTCCAACCTCATGCAACTTGCGTTTGGGCTAGGTCTCATGATGTTGGACCACATGATTGTTCCAACGCGCGAGTTAAAGTATGACCGGCGAAGCGCGGCTGGAGAGTTGGTGCATTTGCTCACAGACTTTGTGCATGAGCTGGAAGCAATTGATCGTTTGGACCGGGGATATTGGCGCGATGCTATGAGACACCTCGCAATTCGCCGGGCGGTTTGGCTATCAGCTCAACACATCGATGGTTCGCAGGCGCCCGGAATTGCGCTCGATCCCGGCATCACGCCTACCTTAGTAGACTATATCAGAGACCTCGCCGGCAACGTCGAAAATCTGTTGGCCTTTATTGATGTTGCGCTTCGCAATCAAGTGGATCGAGGTACCTTAAGGGCAGCTATTGACGGAGCGGGCATTGATCTTAGTTCTACGATCGAATTTGCCGAACGATTGATGAAGCTTGACCCAAGGCGTGCCGGAGTTGGCGAAGCTCAACTTTCTGCTGGCCGCTCTTTATTGGTCAGCGCGACGTGAAGAATATTAAGCTGGTGTGTTCTATTGCGCCCTACGGAATCTGGCTTAACTGCTTGTGCTACAAGGATTATGTCAAGTTTTTTTGCTATAAAACTTGACATATTGACCCTTATGGCGTATGTTCAAGCTCGCCATGTATCGTCTCGCTCATACCCTGCTCGAACCACGCCATGCCGTTATGCTGAGTGTGCGCGCGCGCATTGAAAAAGGCGGCGAACGGCTCTGGCGTATGGATGACTTTGCAGACCTTCCCTCCATGGCGGTTGCCCAGGCACTTTCACGCTTGAAGCGAACGGGTCTTATCCAGCGGCTCAGCAAAGGCACCTACTATCGCGAAGGACAAAGCGCCTTCGGAAAGACGCGCCCCAATCCCGCCGCGATCCGAAAACTCGCATCACGAAGCAAGACGCTGTTTCCCGCCGGCACGACAGCCGCAAATTTGCTCGGCTTCACCACGCAGACGGCACGGCGCGGCGAAGCCTCCACATCGGCTGCCAGCGTGCAGCGCAAATTGATTGGGGATGAAATCATCGTCCACACACGTAGGCCGGACGCGTGGAAAAGTCTGACCGAGACTGAAGCCGCGATACTCGATTTCCTGCGGCGCGGGGGGCGCACGAGCGAATTATCGCCCGACGCAACTATTAAGCGGACTCGGGATCTTCTCGCCAAATCAAATATCTACGCGCACCTGCTAGACGTGGCTGCGAGCGAGCCGCCGCGTGTGCGAGCAATGCTCGGCGCGCTCGGCGAACAGCTTGGCGCGAACCGCAAGAAGATCGACGAACTGCGCCGGTCCCTGAACCCGCTATCGAAATTCGATTTTGGGGTATTCGCGGATATGCCCAACGCCAAAAACTGGCAAGCGAAGGGACAGCACTAACATGAAACTGTTCCAGCATCCCGATTTCGAGCAGGCCATTCTTCGTGCGGAAGAACATTTTCGCGCGCGCGGGCTTCGCGCCGCCGTGATCGAAAAAGATTACTACGTCATGGAAGCTCTGCGCGTCGTTGCAACGGCGGCGCAGGGCCGTGTCATGTTCAAGGGCGGCACAAGCCTTTCGAAAGGTTGGAATCTGATCCAGCGATTTTCGGAGGATGTCGATATTTTCCTCGATCCCGCCGCGTTTAATCCTGCCCTAGGCACGAATGCGATCGATCGCGAACTCAAGCGGCTCCGCAACGTGGTCGCCAAGCATCCCGCGCTGACTGCGGTGCCGGAAGAGAGCCGCACAATCGGCGGATTTGGTCGCAACGACCGCTTCTCCTATCAACAGCGATTTGGGGGTGCCGGCGAGATCGCCAATCGCGTCCTCTTGGAGATCGGAACGGCGAGCGGCAACCAGCCCGTGGAAACAAGAGAACTTCGCTCGTATGTCGGCGAATTCCTCGCCGCGACCGGGACAAGCCTCGGCGCCGAAGATGAGGGCGGCTTCCTGATGCCGCTCCTTCACTTCCGGCGGACCTTCGTTGAGAAGCTGTTCGCGATCCACGACAAGGTCGAACTCGTAAAGCGCGACAAGCGGCCCCTCGGCAGCTACGCGCGACACTATTACGACCTCTATCAGCTTGCGGAGACGCCGGACGTTCCCGCGATGCTCCGGTCCCGCGAATATATGGAAATCAAGATCGACTACGACCGGATCAGCTCAACGCATTTTGCGAAGAACTATCGGCCGCCGGAGGGGTTGAGCTTCGTGCGAAGCGACGCGCTCTTTCCGCCGAAGGAGCTTCGTGAAACCCTCGGCCGCGAATACGAAGCCCAATGCAAAATTCTCTGCTACGGGCCTTATCCGGCTTGGGACGAGGTTATCGCGAGCTTTGAAAGGCTCAAAGACTATCTCTAACGCTCATGGACGGTCGCCCGGCATCGAGGGAGGTCCCTTCATGTACGTGTCGAAGGACTCCAGTTCCTCGTCACTCGGGATGTGGCTACGCGTTCCCATCATGCGGAAATCGTCTGCGATGTCGCGCCTGTTGATATTTCCAAGAATAGCCTGTCCTTGCTCCATCTGATAATCCAGTGACCCGCACCACTGGTTGATACGCCCGTAGCCAGGTGCGAAGGCGATTGAGTTCTTCTTCCCCGACACTTCATGTTTGGCCAACGAGACGCGTATAAATTCGAGGCGCGAGAGCGGCATGTGCGAGATACGCAGATCGCCCCTGATCCGCTCGACGAGTGACTTATCCTTGAAAACTCGGCGAAGCTGGTCAGCGCGCATCTCCCTGCCGACATGCCTGAAGCCCACATCTCGTTCGAGCGCAGCAATCTTTAACTCCAGCCCACCGTTTTCGTGGAGTTTGACGACATCTTTCGCCCTCTCACGCCACGTCCGCAGTACCTCGTATATGGCGAAAATCCACATCTGTGTCTGTGCGGACAGGAAAACGGCCTCGGCAATCGGTGTGCGTTCCTCCTCGACGAGCTTCTGCAGGGCTTCGTATTCGAGGCCCATGATGAATTCATCAACGATTGAAAGATTGAACGCCTGGATGCGTAGATAGGGATCATCCCCAAGCAAATAAAGCGAACGCAGCGCATCGCTCAGCTCGTGCTGCTGGATCGTGCCGGGTTCGCGGTATTCGGGCTCGCCGGACGGGTCATCATCCAAGTCGCTCATCGAGCAAGTTTAGCACAAAAAGGGCGGGCGGCGTTTCCGCCGCCCGCGCTTCCTTCACGATCTCCGAAGAAGCCCCACCACGGAGGCGGCGGTTTCCTGAATACGGCACGACCCGTTGCCATAGCCGCGGAACGGGAACGTCATCCAGCCGGGAAGCCAGCCCCCCAACTTCGCGCGTCCGTTCCGGCCTTCCAGCGCATCCCGGACGACCTGCTTTTGGGTTGCCGCTTTTTCCGCAGCGTTACCCTTCGCAACTTCCTTGCCCGCGACTTCCGCGACCATCGCGTTGATCGCGGCCCGGTCGCGGATCAGGTCGAAGAACACCGCGTCCGGCTGCCAGTGGGTGCGCGGATCGGCTTTGAGAACAACGCCCGCCGCCTCGACGGTCGTGCTACCGACCGCGAGCGTCTCCGCCATGACAAAGGCGGCGATGCGTTGCACGTCGCTTTCGCTCAAGCTGAGAAGCCTTGCGAACACGCGGGCCGTGCGGGTCTCGTCGTCGTCCGTGTCGGCCTCCGGCAGGGCGATGAGCGCCCAAACGGCATCGCGCTCGGTGTCGAACGCGATCTCTGCCGGGCTTTGCGCGATGCTGGCCTTGATCGCATCGCTCCGCGTGCGCTGCGGATCGGCCTTAACTGTCCAGTTGCCGGACGATGCGACTGCGTGTGCCACAAGCAACCTGAGCGCGGTGTCCGGCGATGCGAGGAGCGCAAGCCGGACGGCGGCATGACGATGGAGTTCAAGATAGTTCTCCATCGCCTGAGTCATCGCGGGCCGCACGGACGCTGCCGCCTTGCCGCCGGTATCGCCCTTCTCCTTGCCGGACTTCCGAGCCTCTTTGCGCGACAGCCAGCCTTCATGCACTTCGACTTCACCGCGCTGCGAGACGGTGACGAACACCTTGCCGCCCTTCTTCTTCGGCGTTTTCTCGTGCGTCCACTGGTCGAAGCGTTCGCCGATCTCAAGCACGACCACTTCCGGCCACTTCGCCGCGAGAAGCGCCTCGCGCTTGGCCTCTATGGCCTTGTTCTGCAACTCCCAGAACAGACCGGTGTCCGCGAAGTAGCTGTCCTCGCCGAACAGGTCGGCGACGATCTGCCCGGTGTACGCCTCAAGCGGGAACAGCGCCGCCTTGACGGCGATGGACTGCCCGCCGAACAACCACTGCCTGAGCCGATGACCGAACGGCGCGTCGCCGTCCTCGGCCTCGAACAGTGCGAGCCATTCCTTCTGCTGCACCTTGGTCGCCATCGTCAGATAGCGCAGTGATTCCGCGTCGATCTGATCGGCGCGGTAGGCGTCCCTGATCTTCGGTGAGAGATTGCCGATGGCGAGGCGTTGCTTGACCATGATCTCGGTGAGACCGAACGTGACGGCGATGCTCTCGACGTTGCGTCCTTCCCGAATGAGCCGGGTGAAGGTCTCGTACTGGGTCATTTCGTCGGGATCAAGCCGCGCGACGTTCTCGATCAATGAGGCTTCAATCGCCGCCGCGTCGTCGCCCGCCTCCATGACGGCGCAAGGAATGGGAGCGATCTCGCCCAATTCCTCCTTCACCGCCTTGGCGCAATAGTAGCGCCGCTTTCCCGCGATGATTTCGAAGCCGTCGGCATTGGGCCGCACGAGAAGCGGTTGCAAGATTCCGCGCTTGCGGACGGTCGGCAGGATGTCGGCGATGTACGGCACGCGCTTGCCCTGCCGCATGTTGAGAGGAGAGAGATGAAGTTGTTCTAAGGGGATGTGCTGTAGTTCCATTGGGAGTCTCCGTTGGTTGACGCTTCCGCTGCCGGTTCAGAAAAAGAGAGCCGTTGGAAACGCACCACGCGTCCCAAAACCCGCACGCCAATCCCCGGAAGCAGGGTGGGCGGCGAGAAAGCGACCGCGAGGCCTGCCGCTTGAGGCGGGCAGCACCCGAAGGGCCGGAACGAAGAGGAGGACTCGCGCGACACGCGCGAGTTGCGGCACGGCGCGGTGGGCCTAGAAGGGAGCGCCGCCTACCCTGCGCACCGGGAATGGCCTTATGAAGAAGTCATCGCGCTCGCGCGATGACCGACTCTCTCTCTTCTTGCGCCAGGGATCGAAGCCGAACGGCCGAGGCGCGATGAGCGGCTCGGTTCACAAGAGCCTGGCGCGCGCTCTGACGCGCGGGCGCCCGAACGACTAGATTCTGCATAAGAAGACTTGGCTCAGTCGCTCGCTAACCAACGCTTTACGCTATCGCCGGAATCCTCCCTATCCGGCCGCCCCGCGATCTTGACTGTAACCGCGCCACCGCTACCTGAAGTGAGATGCGTGAACGGCACGGCCGGTGCGCCTCGGATCGACAATATTGCGATGAGCCTTGAACCCGTTTCGACTTCACCTTCGCGCCGGGGCTCCGAAATGCGCCGCCGGAGCAAGCGGCTGCTTGTTCGTCTCGACGAATATGAACTTGCCGAAATCGAAGCCGGAGCCGCAGCTGCCGGATTGACGCTCGCCTCGTTCGCACGGCAGAGAATTCTGTCCAGTCCGGCTCGCAAACCATCACGGCGCGCACCTTTGGATGCGGCGCTCCTGGCTCAAGTGCTTGGACAGCTCCAGCGCGTGGGATCGAGCCTACGCCGGATCGCCGACGCCCTCAAAAACGACGAACGTCATGATCTTAGCGATCTGTCTGCCGCACTCGCGGTATTTCGGGGAACGGTCGTGCTCATCATGCGAGCCTTGGGATTCCGCACCGATGCCGATCAACATTAATGGCGGTAGCCGCCGGGCGGGTTCATGGTGGGCAAAGCACCTCACCAACAAGGAAAAGAACGAGCGCGTCGAGCTGATCGAGATTCGCGGCCTCGCCGCCGAGACCGTCCCCGGCGCATTCAAGGAAATGGAAGCACTCGCCATCGGCACGAAGTGCGACAACTACTTCTATCAGGCCAACATCAATCCGCGCGCCGACGAACACCTAACACCGGAGCAGTGGGTCGAGGCGGTCGATACGCTCGAACGCAACCTCGGCCTGACCGGCCAACCGCGTTTCGTGATCGAGCATGAAAAGGACGGCCGAACCCATCGGCATGTCGTGTGGTCGCGGGTCGATGTCGAACATCAGCGGGCGATTTCGGATTCGCTTACGGCCCCCATTCACGAACGAACTTCCCGGGAACTGGAGACCGCATTCGGTCTGGAGCCCGGCAAGAGCATCCTCGTCCCGGATCGCGACTTTGAGCGCCCCGAACGTGGGCCCGAGAAATGGGAGATATTTCGCGGCGCATCCCACGGTATCGACCCCAATGCCGTCACAGCAGAGCTTACCGAACTATGGCAAAGCGCGGATAGCGGGAAGAGCTTCAAGGCGGCAATCGAGGAGCGCGGTTACATCCTTACTCGCGGGGACCGGCGCGATTTCGTAGTCGTGGATCAGGTGGGCGACGATCATAGCCTCGCTCGCCGCCTCAAAGGTGTGAATGAGCGCGGCGTTCGCGAAGGTATGGCGGACGTTGACAGGGCCAGCCTTCCAAGCGTTGCCGAGGGCAAGGCGCAGATCGAAGCGCGCCGCCATGGCGAGAACTACTTCGATCGGGACGCGGCCAACACCCAATGGCAGTCGGCGGTTAACGACGCGGGAATTGCCAAGGACAAATCCGATGCGGAGCGGCACCGGCAAGAACGAGCGGCGCGGGAGGATCAGCCGATCCGCGAGGATAAGCCGCTGAGTCCAACAGGCGGGGAAATCAGGCTCGCATGGTCTCTGAGTGATAGCGGGAACGGATTTGCATCTGCGCTCGAACACCGTGGAATCATGCTCGCAGAAGTCAGCCATGACGAAGCGGCAGCGAGCCAGCGCGTCGCGGCGTTCGCGAAGGAGATTCTACGCTTCTCGCCCACATACACCGAAGGGGAGCTAGTCGCGGTCAACGGCTTCGGCAATGTCTACCGTCTCGATCCACGCACGACCGGCGACACCGGCACCGAGATAGAAGGCTATCTCAGAACGGTTGACCGTTCTGGCCTGCTAAACGTCACGGAGACGCGCGAAGTGATGCGCGAAGCAAGCCGCGCGACCTTCATGGATGAATTGGCCGCCGCTCGCCCGCCAACCGCGATCGAAGCTAAAATAAACAGCCTTTCAACAAGATCGAATGACGGAAACGCCTTTCTTGAGGGGCTCAATAAGGCAGGCATTGCCCTGGCGCGCGCAACCGCAGACGACGTGGCCGATCTCAACAATGAATTCGCCCTGACGTTTGCGACAACGGACAAGCCCATCCCCGCCAGCTGGTGCAATATCGCGGAAGGCGAACTGGTCGCCGTAAATTCCTACGGTGGAATCCACCGGCTGAACCCGCACCGTGTGGACGGCGATCTCTGCGAAGCTCTCGTGGCGGACGGCGGGAAGGCGGTCTTGAGCATCGGTGCCGAGCGCTTTACGGCAACGGAGGCCCGCGCCGATGCCGCCGATTTCTGGCTTTGGACTAAGTGGGAACGAGCCGACGACCGGATGGAGCGTGCGACGGAAGATGTCCCGGACTTCAGCAGGACTAGCGAAACCCCTCTGGCTAAGGGGTTCGATTTCGGGGGCGGCCTACATGCCGGAATTTCCATCGCTCTGGAAGGTGCGGCCAAGGTTGTCGAGAGCCTCAGTGGAGTCCTTGACGGACTCCTGGGCGGTTCGCCGGCACCGGAGCATCGGGGAGAACAGATTCAGGCTGCGCCACCGCCCGAACCTCTGCCAGTCGCTCAATTCCCCCACGCCTCAGCACATATTGATACCGAGACACGGAATGAAGCCGTGCGTCGTGCCATTATGGAAATGGAACGCTCCCTGCGCCAGGACAGCCAACGCCGAGAGCGCGAAGGCGGACGCGGGCAGGAAATCGAGCGGGACCGCTCCTAATAGCTTATTCCAGCCGGGTGCACGGGGGCGCAGCCCCCTGCCAAGCGCATGGCAGAACGCAGCGCATTTATGCGCGCGGACTGCCAGAAAGTGTTGGAAGGACGCGGGGCGCCAGAGGCGCGCGGACTGACAACACACCGCTTGTCCAGCGCCAAATTCTCCCCATCAAACTTTCGTCCAAGAAAAAGACCTCAATCAGCAACGCTTCCTATAGCAAACTTCACGCGTCAATTCTTGGTTCCACGCGATACGCTGCAACGTGCAATCTTCTTGCCCGATGCGGTCGTCAACTCTCCCGTCTTCATATCGACGACATTCCTGGTTTCGCTTTCTTGGATACCCCACGTCACTTTGCTCCCCCGGATCGTGACCACTTGATGGAACGGGCTGGTCGTATCCGTCCCTTCCTGCTCGTAGTAGCTCTTGCAAATGCCGTCGTGGACTAGACCCTTAACATCACCGCCAAGCTCGGCCATCGTAGGCGTGTGATAGTCGTCATTGGCGACGCGCCTTGCCTCCCAAACGTAGACAGGGGCGTAGGCTCCATCGACGTTCTTCGTTGTGCAGAAGACGTAGCCCCACCTTGGACTTACGACCCATAGGCCGGACGTGACGGAAGGAGTGCCCGTTTCGATCGTTATGGGGCTTGGATGGGCGCGGTCTTCGTCGGGGAGCCTGCACTCAAAATTGATTGTTCGGGAGGTAGCAGGGGATTGGCTTCCAGTCTCATTTGCCGCCTGAGCATCGCCCGTGGGCGCTTGGCCGTTCGCGGTATCGGTCGCGGTGGTCTGCGCCCGGCCAAGTTCGGCCCCATTCAGAAGGAAAGCCGTCGCCAGGCCAAAGAAAATTCGTGCCGTGCCTTTCACGAAGACCTCCTCATAATATCCTGACCAGCTATTCCTCGCCGGAGTCGTCGAAGGTCTCGCCGCTATTCCACATTTCGGCGGCGAACGCGGTGCCGATCCCATCGCCGATACCGTCGAGCCCAGGACCGGGCGTCACGACAGTCGATCCGGCGTATTCGCGGCCATAGGCGGACGCGTGTTGTGTCGGCAGGGCCGCTTCGATAATCCCGATATTCTTGCTGGCGAGCTTGCTGCCGTGGCGAGCGGCCACCCGGAACCATTTCAAAGCCTCGGTATAGTCGACTCCCACACCTTCGCCCTTCGCGTACATGGCACCGATGTTGTTTTCCGCATCGCCATTGTTCCGCGCCGCAGCAAGCCGGGACCATTTCAAAGCTTGCGCGTAGTCGCGAGGCACGCCTTGACCGTCGAGATACAGGCTCCCGAGGCCGGATTGGGCGTCGAGGTCGCCAAGGTCGGCGGCCTTCTGCCACCACTTCGCCTGCTCAATCGGGTCCTTCGGTACGCCCCAGATGCCCTTCCAGAAAAGGGCTCCGACAATGGCGTCCGCTCCGGCCTTCGTGGCGCGGCTCACGCGACTCCCGAGGCGATTTACGTCGTCGCTGTCATCCATTCCTCGCGCGCCCGCCAAGGTCAGAAGCGCGTAGCCGGTCAATTCCGGATCATGCGCCAGTTTGATGCGGCGGGACTCGATGAGCATCCGTCCATAGACCCACTCACCCACGACCGAACCCGCACGCGCGCTCTTAGCTGCGCTATCGGCGGACAATTTTGTGGTGAGTTCATAGAACGTGTGCTGCAAAGGGGTTACGTGCCCGCTCGCTGCAAGGGTTGCAAAGTGATTGCCTGCCTCATTGAATGCGGCCCATGCGTTAAGCGCCTGACCGTCGATATTTCCCTGCTTCGCCGACTTGTTCGCGAGATCACCCGCCATCGCATCGTCCTTCGGCAGGCCAAGTAGTCCGTCGAGGTAGCATTTCGCGAGCATCGCCTCGGCAGGCGCGAACCCTTGCTTTGCGGAACGCTGGAGCAGTTCAAGCGCCTTCGATGGATCGGAGAACTTTCCCGCCGCATCGACGGGCGCGTTCGTCAGAGCTTCAAAATCGGAGCGTCCGGGCGCTGCCGAATTGCCAGCGGGTAGATCAATTCCAAACCTGATCCATGGCTCCCCGGCTTCGGCAGGCGCGGCAAAGCAGAAAACAGAACCAGCAAGAAGACCCATAACCAGAGGGGAAACACGCTTCATGGCAGCACCCGCCCAAATTGCCGCCAGAAGCCCCCGACCCTAAACGTCGGTCACGGCCCGGCGGGCGTGAACAATTTGCTGTATTCTGTTCACGCTTTCTGACGCCTGCAGCTTCCCCACAGATTGATCACTCTGGGACATCTTGCTGGAAATAGACCTCATGGTTTTTCAAACGCCTCGCCTTCTTTATATTTTTATTGTGTTAGCCTTGTCGCCGATCCCGGCTTAACTGGAGAATGTCATGGACGAAAATTCTCGCTCGATCGAACAACTATGCGCCGCTCTCAAAGATAGTTATTCCGGCACTCGGCGCTTAGCGGCCTTGGAACTAAAAAAATCGGTGATTCTCGCGCTGTCGGCCCACTTATCGCTGCACTAAGTGATCACGACGAGTACGTTTGTGAAGCTGCAGTAGAAGCGCTAGGAACGATAGGGCTACAGACTGACATTACCACCTCTCTTGTGAATCTTTTGGACTCGGGCGGACAGGCTTCATACGCGAGGGTGCTACAAAAACTTGACTGGTACCCGGATGAGATAAAGCGAGATGAGATCGTCGCGCGCGATTGGAGACTGGGAGAAATATTGGGCTTCCCAGAAGCGATTGACCGATCTGTGAAAGCATTGTTCGAGGGTCCCAATCCCCTTAGCAAGCTCAAAAAAGTGCCTCATCCGCTTAGCCAGCGGCCAGAAGCCCCTCACCCGCTCCACAACGCAATACCGCACAGCTCTTTGACCTTCGATATCGTAGATCTAATTCTGATCGCTTCGAGCTATGAGGAGATATCTCCCACTCTTCGATTTAGGGATGTCTACTATTCTGCGAAGGAATCCAATATCGCTGTTAGCAAACTATGCGGCCTAGTATCGCCCATCACGACGAACGTTCTCCACCTCGTCGCATTGAAAAAGAAGCTCACATTCAACTTGTCCGATGACGACGGTTCATGGGAAGAGACCGTGGATTTTTTTGGCCAGATGACGACGGCGAAAAATGAACTGCAACGACGCGGTAATCCGCCTTACGATCCCCACGCCTATATTCGTAATGAGCACTTTCGTCCGCATTCTGAAATCAGCCGCAGCAAGTCACATCCAGAACCAAAATGACGGCAAACCCGATAGGGCATTCCTCGAGGAGGATGTCTAGGGACGGCAAATTTGCGAACGAGCGTTTTATGCCGGGAATGGAATATGATTCTCATCTGTCTGAAACTGTGGCGTTTGCCGGATGACCCGCCAGATCATTGCGTAAGGCGGACTCATTGATAGATTCCTTGTTTGTGTATTGACCAATGACACGATCCAACTCAAGCGATTTCCATGTTCGCCGTGCGAGCGCCCGCTCCTCCTTCCCGAGCGCCGATGCGTAAATGGCGGTAGTTTCAATTCTCGCGTGGCCCAACCAACGCTGTACAATATTGAGCTGTACACCGTTCTGCCCCGCGTCGACGGCGAAGCCGTGCCGGAGCGCTTTCGGTTTGCACACGCCCTCCGCAATGCCTGCAGAAAGCATTACGTGTCTAACGTATTTCCAAGCGCTGGTGCGGCCCCATCCCCAAAGACGCGTGTTGAGGTTCGGCGGCGCGTAAAACAATCCGGGCGCGCCCTTTGCACGCTCAAGCAGACGAAGCAGTTCAAGTGGCACCGGTATAGCACGGAAGACAGCTCGCCTTCGCCGCTTCAATGTCTCGAATACAATCGCGCAATTTGCCCGATCCAACCTTGCGGGGGTAAGCGCCAACACCTCGGATATGCGTGCCCCGGTGATGGCGAGCGTGAGGCAAAATGTGGCGATCTCACCGCCTTCTCTGCAAGCGGCGCGCGTGAACTCAAATCGCTCGTGAGCTGTGACATACTTCCGCATTCCAGCCCTATCGAATAATGAACCGCTCATGAACGGCACCAATACCCGCGCAGATAAATATTGCGAGCGGGACCCGTTGACGGAGAAAAGAAGGCGTGAACAGAATACAGCATTCTGTTCACCGATAGCGAAAGCTCAACGATTCGTCGATCTGGAATCTGCTTGTTATTGATTTGTATCCATCCGATCGACATTCGCCGCCCACAAAACTGCTCCCCCGACTTAGGCAAGCCGATAGCCCCGCCGGTGCGAACCGGCGGGGCCGTCTGCGACTAGTCAGTCGATTTCGGCTTGGGCTCGCTCCAGACCAATGCGAACTTGCCGGACTCGTCGGTTTCGAGGAGGGCCGCGTACACCTGAGTCGGGATGAACGGGCTCTTGAGCGAAACGGAGATGTAGCCCTTACTTGTCCGCTCGCTCGTCTTGGTCCACGCGGCGCCAAGGTCTGCACCCTGGGTCATGACGCGGAAGTTCGGAGCATTACCGTCGGCTTTGACGGCCTCGAAGGTTACCTTCGGAAGAACGGCGCCAATCGCTGTGATGGAGCCGGTGAAGTTGCCTTCCTTGGTTTTGGTGAAGTGACCGATAATCATGATGCTTTCCTTTCGTGTTGAGAGGCCGCCAGGATTGGGACCTCGTTGGCGACCGTTCATGCGTCGAGGCTTTGCCTATGTGCAGGCGCGCGTGGCGAGGGGGATCACCCGGCTTTCTGTCCCGGTTCTTTTTCCGGGGCGGAAAGTTGGGGACACGACGCGGGCGGTCCTCGGACCTTGCCTGCACGAGGTGGAGTGGCGCATAGGTTCGCCGCTTTACGAGGGTCCATGGAGATTGTGGCGTCCTCGTCGAAAGGGAAGCGTCACGGTCTCTTCGCCCAACAAGGAATTATGAGCGGGCACCATTCAATCAAAGCGGTTGGATCGAAAGTGTGCGGGAAAAGCTAGGATAATTGCTTTTCGAACCCGCGTGCGCACAGGGCGCTTGACACGCGTCGTTACTGTTTCGGGCGGGCTGAACCAGTCAGGACTTCGGTCGATGTTCGATTCTACGATACCGTCCGACCGGGCGTACCGGCGCACGTCGGTAACTTCGGGTGAACCATCCGGCTACGCGTCGCCAGAGCGAGCGCAGATTCCATCGACGGTGCTCACGGCCGAGCAAGCCGTATGATCGCGAATTTCTCCGCGCCTTCGGGATGACGCTGCCTTTGCCCTTCGCCTTTCCTTTACCTTTGCGCTTGGTCTTTTCCTTCCTGCGTATGCGTACTCTCGCGCGTAACCGCTGGAAGTTTTCGACAGCGGCCATGACGAAGTCATGATGTATGCGGTCCTGCCGGTCATGGTGTTCGTGGCTATGTCCTGTCAGCCGCGCCGCGAGTTCGAGCGGCGCAAGCGGGCGGACGGGGCCGATGGGCTCGCCGTTGCAATAGAAGTGCGAGGCGGCGCGGCGTTCTTCGACCCGCGACATCTGGCGGGCGAGCGTTCCGAGATCGTGTGTCGTCTGCCGGGCGACGAACAGCTCGGCCTTTTCCCGGTGTCGCGACAGTGCGACATAGCTTGCCGCCGCGCGCCAATGTTCTGAATGATAAAGATAGGCCTGGTCGAGGGTTCGGCCCTGGCCTTTGTAGATCGTACCGGCGTAACCGTGCCGGAAGTCCCCGAACTGCCCGGCGTCGAATTCGATACGGGGAGCGCCCTCCCCGTCGAGGCGGACGGCGATCCTGCCGTCCTCGATGCTCTCGATAACACCCGCGTTTCCCGAATAGATCGAAAGCGTCTTGTCGGTGCCGGTGAACTGGAGGCGGTCGCCCGCCGCAAAATCGTGGCGGCCGTGTTTGGTCTCAAACCTATGCGACAGGCCCAGCTCGCCTCGCTTCTGCCGGACACGGCGAAGAACCAAATTGAGGGCGTCCACGTCACGGTTGGTGTAGGCGAACACAAAGCGTGACTTGCCGGGTTCGGCGGCGCTGTCTTCGGCCCATTTCTTGACAAGTGCCTCGCGGGCCTCGTCCTGCGTCCGCGTCCAGTGGATTGCACCTTTGTCGTCATAGCGGGCGAGTGCGTCGAAAAAGTTGCCCTCTGCCATAAGTTCGGTCGCGCGGCGGTCGTCGTCCTTGGTCTGGCGGCGGACCTGTCTCAGTTCCGCCGCGCCGTAGCGTTCCTTCAACACCGCGAACATGCCGCCCCGATCGATACTCGAAAGTTGCCGGTCATCACCGGCAAGGATCAGCTTGACGCCGTTCGCATAGGCGTGGGCGGTCAGCATCGCCATGAGCTTGGTGTCGATCATCGCCGCCTCGTCGAGGATAACGACAGTGCGGCGGTCCCACTTGGTTCGCCCATTACCAAGAGCAAATAGTTCGCTGTGGATCGTGCGGGCATGGCGGAATCCGTCGCGCTGCATGTCCTGGGCGACGGCGTTGGTCGGCGCGAGACCGACAACCCGATAACTGGCTGCTTCGTAGGTTTCGCGTATGGCCGCGAGGGTAAAGCTCTTGCCGGTGCCTGCCTGACCGTCGAGGAGCGCGAGGCCCTCGTCCCGCGTAGCACGGCGGATTGCGCGAACTTGCTCGCGAGCGACACCGTGAAACCGGTCTTGCCGGAGAACGGAAGCGAGGACAAGGTCGCCCAGGCCATGCCGCCGGGTACGTTCAAGACCTTCCGCCGCGCGCAGCACATGCCGTTCGGCATCGAGGACGGTCTTGGTCGTATAGCGCCGGACCGGACCGTCTGGCGCATCGGAGAGAGCGACAACATCGGGGTGGCGCAAGATACGCGCCGTGAATTGCCTACGCTCGTATGTATCCTTGATCTGCTTCGCGAGCGCCCGGTCGAGATCGCGGGCGGTGAACGTCGCCCTTTGCTTGGTCATCATCTCAAGCACCGAGACTCCCGAACGATTGCCTATCGCGTCCCGAAGTTCGTTGGCTTCCTCGCGGCCGGCGCAAATGACCCCGCCGCTGTGGTCGCGTTCATATGCTTCCGCCCAACGGGACAGTTTCAAGAAATTTTCTTTGAGGTTATAGGCGAGCCCTGTTTCCGGATTGATCTTCGACGCGACGATATGAATATGCGCGTATGCAGTATCGTTGTGGATTGCGAAGAGCGCCCGCGCGTTTGCCATACCCATTGCGGCAAGCGCCGAACGCGCCGCTTCCGCCATCTGCTCGTAGGTCGGGGTCTCGCCCGGCCGCCAGCCGAGCGACAGGTGTACGCAATCCTTCTCGCAGAGACGCGTGCGGCTTGCCTGGTTCTGCGCGGCCCACTCCATAACTCGGCGCGCGAGGTCGGCGTCGTCGTGGCTCTCGATCTCGAAGCCGAAGCCGGTTCCGCCGAACCAGGCGACGCGGCTCTTTGCATTCGCCTGTATGCTACGTAATACGCCTGTATGCGGATCGCGCCCTTCGCCGAGAATGTAGCGCGTAGCGCCTGTTATTCCCTTGCCGACGGTGCAGCGTGGGATCATAGAGCGATGACCCGCGCCATGGCGACCCTGAGAAGAGCCGTCGTTTCGGCAAGCTCGGCCGCAACGGACATTGTCTTGGTCGTATTGGCAATGTGCGCGAGCTGGTTGAGGTTGTTACCGATGGCGCAAAGCTCATAGATGAGCTTCCGCACGTCGGGATGGCGTCGGGTCGATGCGAGCAGCTCGAACTCTGCGAGCCGGTGGAAGAGCAACAGGCGCGCATAGGCGCTGAGAGACGTAACGCCAGCCTGACAAGCGGCGGTCTCGATCTCGGCGCGCTCGCCGGGCGTCAGCTGCACATGCAGCGCGGACGTGCGGCGTTCGCCGGAATAGGCTTGCTCGTAGCGGGCCATACCGGCAATTCCCCCGTAGGGGCCAGAGAATTCCAATGGAATTCACTATCTGGCTGCTTGTCTCCAGATTACCCGAGTGTGTTCAAGTTTCTGTTAAGCTTCGGAATGCAAGCGCATGCGCGGGAAGGAAATTTATTCAGCTATAAATACATCCGTATGCGCGTGCGCACATGACGGGACTAAGCGCGCACACTCGAAACATTGATAAGCGCTCAACCAGACGCGCCGGTGTTTTGCAAAAATCAATTCAAATTTGACCGTCTGACCTAACGCGTACTTTTCAGTTCGACTGAGAGGATCACCGTAGGGATGAATTGGGTCGGACAGACCGATGGATGCGAACGGGTTTGCGCATACGGAAAAGCAGGATCGCGCTCACACGAGGCCCGCGCACCAGACGGCCGAAGATCAAACAGGAAGATCCCATAAAGCCCAACAAAACAGCACTATTCCGGCCGTCAAAGGCGCTCCAAACGATGCTAACAACGAACAGATTGACAGGCTAAAGGCGGCCCGCCAGAACATTTCCATGCTTAACAAGAGCGCGCTCGAACGCGCCGTACATTCTGCACTGAAAGATAATGGCATCACCTCCTCAGCGAAGCGTGAGTTGCTGACGCGCGCGGTCGTTGCCGCAATCGATGAAGCAGAAGACGCAAGCCTAGAGAGCCTGAAGCACGGTCGGTCAACTAGTACACGCGACGATTATGATCGGCTTCGCAAGATCAACTTCGCTAAGATGAAAAAAATGACGCCCGAAATGCTACCCATCGCTCGGCGGCTGTTGACCGTCGATGGTGTGCTTCGCAAGAGCGGCGCTTCTGAGGAAGTGCTTGGTGACCGAAAACAGGTGAAGGCCGCGGGCAGGCTTGTAAGTCAATTTCAGCGTGAACAAGCTCGTGCGCGATTTTACGAACAATTTAGGACGTTCTAATCTAAAACAATCCCGTTCTTGTATCGCCGCCAATCCGCGACCACCTTACTAATCTTGATTTGTTGTTCGCGAGCAGTAGCTTGTTGTGAGTAACGCAGTTAGAATTATCAAGTCGGTCGTTCTCAGACTTGGCCAACGCTCGGCGCGATTTATCAATTCGGCTGTCGTGGCTTCTGCACTCGCCTGTCTCTATGTGGCGCTGGTCATCGCCAATCCGAATGATCCGCGCCTGTTGGCGGATCGGTACGCGCAGTTTCCACCTCACGCGCTTCCTATTCCATCGGTCGTTAGCTGGCCTCTCGAATATTTCTGGATGATCGCCAAGCCGTGGTTCGATTCCTGGACCGCGTTCGGTTCCGGACATAGGGGTTTGCACACATCGATAGCGTCTCTCGGATTCCTCGCTGCTGGTGCGGGTCTTGTCGTCTTTGCAAATTTCCTTATCTGGTCACGCCAGGGCGCGAGCAATCGCGACGCGAGGGTTGCGGTGTGGGTCTGGTTCGTCTCGCTTGGACTCAACTTCTTCGATCTGTTCCGCGTCGCGTCTCTGCTGGAAACATGGGACGGCACGGTTCTTTTGGGTGTCGTAACCTTCGGCGAAGCATTGCGCGCCGCCGAGGTCATTGCGTCCGTTTATCTGCTTTGCTGCTGGCGTGTGCTGCATAACAACCGCGTGCAGCCTCACCTGTTCGGCCCATTTGCCAAGATCATGAATACCGTTCGTCGGGGTTTGACCTATCGCGGAGCGGTGGCGGTCGTCGTGTGGCCCTTCGCGGTTTCTCTCGCGCAACCGATGTTGGGGCGAGCCGGGCATTTGACCGGCGATGCCGACGTTGTGACTGTCATCGTGGAAGGTGCGCTCCTGGTGCTTCTTCTGTGGACGTTGTTTTTCGGCGGGATTTTGAAACATTTGCTCTCCGTGGTTTCCCTCGGTGAGCAGATCATCGGAATGCAGCCGCTTATCGGGCAGACGAGCGAACCGCCTTCGTCGCCGGAACGCTACTAGGAGCCCTGGTCATGACAGACACCCCTCTTCGGATGCCTTTCGGCAATGCCAACTATGCATCGCTGGACGAAATCAAGTCGCATGGTCTTCTGACGGACGAACCCTTCGCAATTCCGCTCGGTCTCGGAGTCGAGAAGGGCGTTACGAACAAACGCCAGAAACTCGGGTACGCGCATGAGCGAAACATACTCGCTATGGGGGCGAACGGTTCGGGAAAGTCCATGCGCTTCGCGGCGACAGCGCTTCTCAGTTCGGA
>Ga0302325_10000436_pt1 | contig 116038 bp, 81 predicted proteins | sample Palsa_T0_2_FD_201948 | JGI IMG/M metagenome (GOLD analysis project Ga0302325, IMG submission 201948) | Peat permafrost microbial communities from Stordalen Mire near Abisko, Sweden - Palsa_T0_2 | ecosystem: Environmental > Terrestrial > Soil > Palsa > Peat permafrost | place: Sweden: Abisko...
TGGCCAAGCCACGGATAGCACCGCTCCGGGCCTGCCTGTGACAAGCCCGGAGCTAAGCTGCGGATTAGAAAATCAACTTAACGGCGATCTGCATCACGCGGGCAGGTCCGGCAGAGAAGATTTGCCCCGTGGTGCTCTGATCGATGGTGGTATTCGGGTCGGACAGATTCACGTGATTGAAGGCGTTGAACGCCTCCCAGCGAAACTGGAGATACCTGCTTTCCTGAAAGTAAAACTTCTTCATGAGCGCAAGGTTCGCGACCTGCGAGCTGGGTCCGAATAGAATTCCGATGCCGGAATTACCGAAAAGATAATTCCCGGGAACAGAGAAGGCATTGGGGTTGAACCAAAGATTGGCGCTCGGATTTGAGATGGCAGGATTGCCAATCAGATTGGGACGAGTGCCCCAGCCGTTGCCCAAGGTGTTATTCGGCGTGCCGAAGGTGAGCGGATCGCCGGACGAGTAGAGGTAAATGCCCGAAAACTCCCAACCTCCTATTAGGGCATTCGCGATCGGATGCATATCACCGCCGAGCGAATGGCCCTTTCCGATCGGAATGTCCCAGACAGCGTTGACGGAAAGAATGTTGGGGTGATCGAATGAGGAGAGCCCGCGGTTGTAGCCTGCCGGAGCAAAGGGTGTGGGCGTGGCCCAAATGCCGTCGGCGCCGTTTTCGGACATATTCTTCGAATACGCGTACGAGAGCATAAAGGAGAGACCCTTGGCGAATCTCCTTTCCAATTTCAACTGGCCCGAGTTGTACCAGTTGTGTCCCGTGTTCTGGTAAAGATCGATCGCGCCGAATGCCGGATAAGGCTTGGATGCCTGGAGATCTGTGTAGAGGCCAGGCGGCACTTCATTCAGAGAGTTTTCGGCAATCAGCGAGTCACCCGAGCTCCCCACATACGAAACCGTCAGGGCCGCATTCAATGGCAGGGACTTCTGTACCGAGACATTCCATTCATGGTCGATGATCGGATTGATATTGTAAGCCGGGGCGGAAATACCCGGCGCAACGAACGAATTCGGATTCACGGGCCAGGCGGTTTCCCATCGCTGGAGCTGCGCCGCGGTCCAGGATTGGGTCTCGTAGGTCCAGTAAGGCGGCCCTACCACCGCAGACGCGGAAATGTTGCCGCGGAAGCTGCTGGCGAAGGTTCCATACCCTGCCCGAATTACCAGATCTCCTCGACTCAAGGGACGCCACGCGAATCCGATCCGGGGAGAAACATGGCTGACGGGATCGAAGAGGCCCTTCGGAACGCCTGCCTGTGACGCGGGGACCCAGAGTCCCGCGGTCGCGGCTGCCAGGAATGGCGCAACCGGTTGCGCGGTTAAGTCCACCTGGCCTGCGTTATCCAGGCCCGCAATGGCCTTTCCGGTGGCGGGATCAAACGTGCTGCCGTTGCCGCGCACGAACGATTTGTCAAACCAATGGTCCCAGCGGACGCCGAGTTCCACGGTAAGCCGGGAAGTGATTTTCCAGGAGTCGTCGATGAACGCCGCGCCATAAGGATTGGACTTCATCCCAAAAGTCTGGATCGGGTAATTCCTGGAACTGCTATCCGTGTAGCCGAGCAGGTAATCGGCGAAGGCGTTGCCGGTGTACTGCCCGTTGAAGTCGAAGGTGCCGCTCGAGCAACAGGAGCCGTGGGACGCAATCAGGTACAGATGGTCGTACTGATAACCGCCGATGATGGTGTGCTTGCCCCAGACCTTACTCACGCTGGCATTGCCGTTGATGCTTTGCGATTTGTAAATTGACGGCGTGCCCCATCCGGTTCGATTCGAGATCCCCGAATAACCAGAAGAGCCAAACGAGATGACGTCCGGCAGCCCGATCCATTTTTCACGCCCCGCCGTCTGGAAGCCTTGAATGCCGGCCTCTGCGGTCAGATTCTCTTTCCCGAGATCGGTGCAAGGGCCCGGAGAACCACACTCCGGAACGGTAGTGTTGACGGTGTTCACTGTGCCGACATTGAAATTCAGAAGAGTGGTGGGAGTGATGGTGTAATCGTAGTTCGCAGCCATGCTATAGGAATGCGTGTCCTCGCCGCCGAGAATACTTGGCTGATAGCCTACGATCGTTTGCGGCGTGTTGAGATGCAAAATCCGCCAGTAGACCCGCTGGTTTTGCGTGATCTGGTGATCTATTCTCCCGTTGAATTCGTCATTATTGACCGGTGTGGGCGCTTGTGCGCGGTAGAGGTCGCCGGGCGAATTGGGCTGGAGCAACCACGGGAAGAAGAACACGGAAGCTCCCGAGAATCGGGACGTAGGAATCACATTTCCAGGGAACGGCTTCCCGCTGAGAGGATCGGTAATGGTCGGCAGGCCGGCGAAGTTACCCTGCAGCATGGCGGGTGACACGGTAGGCGAGTTAAATACGGTCGCCTGGATTGTCCGGGTACCCTCGTAGCTGCCGAAGAAGAACGTTTTATTCTTGCCGTTGTACAATTTGGGGATCAGGATCGGCCCGCCGCCCGCCACGCCGAACTGGTTTTGAATTAACTTGGGATTACTGGATGCAAAGGTATTGCGTGCGTCCAGATCGTCGTTGCGCAGGAACTCCCAGAGCGTCATGTGAAATTCGTTGGTGCCGGACTTGGTCACCATACTCACCTGCACCGGATTGCGGCCATTTTCCGCGCTGAAGTTCGAGGTCGACACATTGAACTGCGCAATCGTATCCGGATTTGGAATTGCCGTTCCGCCCTCATCGCAAACGGCGTTCGAAGCCACACCGTCGACCCGGAACTCAGTCTGGTCGTCGCGGTGACCCAGTCCCTGAACGCTCGACATATTGCCATCGGCACACGCCTGGGTGAACGATCTGCCTTCGTACCGGACACCCGGCACCAGTTCAGTCAGTTCGACGACGTCGCGGCCATTCAACGGCAACTCTTGAATGGTCCTGGATTCTACGACGCCGCCGGTGTCGGCTTTTTCTGTCTGCAGAAGTTCGGCGGTGGCCTGAACCGTGACCTTTTCGTTCACATCCCCCAGTTGCAAGGTTGGAGACAGCCTCTTGCGCTCTCCAATCGTCAGATCGGTCTTGGCGAGGCTCCAGGTCTTGAATCCGGTGAAGGACACGGAAATCGAATAATTCCCTTCCGGCAGGGCAGTGATCTCAAAGCTGCCGTCTGAATGGGTGACCTCAGTTTTTTTGAGGCCGGTATCCAGATTGACTACCGTGACCGTCCCGCCGGCCACTACACCGCCGTTCGCATCGACAACGACTCCGAGAATTGCCCCGTCAATTCCAGTTTGTGCCCTTGCTCCGGCAAGAGCCAGAAATCCAAATACAGCCAGCAATTGAAAAGTTCGCTTCACATTATCCTCCCACCCAAACTTTTGGATTTTGCCGCCCGTGTTATCACTCAGGGCGTAGCTAACCGCATTTCACTAACGCAAAATAACTAGGCTTTGGATAATTCTGAGTTCAAAAGGCGAGGTGTGTCAAGCGAAAATCCAGGTCCGGACAGTATTCAGGACGAAAAAGGGCGCATCTGGTCAATCACAGAATCAAGGGTTTACGCGTGCCTGAAGCCACCGCCATCGCTTAGGCGATGATTTCTTTGATCGGCGCGCCAAAGTCGATTTCCAGCCGTTTTTGACCTGGGACCTCGAGCCGGCGCGGGTCGAGTCCGAGTTGATGCAGCACGGTGGCATGGATGTCGGTGACGTAGTGGCGGTTTTCCACGGCATGGAAGCCAAGTTCGTCGGTGGCGCCATGCACTGTGCCGCCCTTTATCCCGCCGCCAGCCATCCAGGTGCTGAATCCAAACGGATGGTGGTCGCGCCCACCCTTCAGGCCGGTATCGTTGGCGCGGATCTCGACGCCTGGCGATCTTCCAAACTCCGTAGCCCACACGACAATGGTGTCCTGCAGCATGCCCCGCTGCTTCAGATCCTTCAGCAGGGCGGCGATGGGCTGGTCTACACGTGCGGTTAGTTTGCTGTGATTTTCCTTGAGATCGGAGTGCGCGTCCCAGCCGTTGTCTTCGGCTCCCACACCGCCGTGAAACACCTGTACAAAGCGGACGCCGCGCTCGACCAGGCGCCGGGCAGTCAGACAGATTTGCCCGAAGGGCTTGGTGTCTTCCTGATCCAGTCCGTACATGCTTCGCGTGGCCGCATTCTCTTCCTCAAAATGGAACAGTTCGGGAACCGTGGTTTGCATCCGAAAAGCCAGCTCATAGGATTTGATCCGCGCCCGCATGGAGGAATCGTCGGGATAGACTACTGAGTTCAAGCTATTCAGTTTCTGCAGGAATTTGAACTCGTCCTCTTGCTCGCCCTTGTAAGCTTCGCGCTCCGCACGCGCAAATGGCAGCGGATGGTCGGGATCCACAATGAGGGGAACGCCGTTGTGCTCAGGCCCCAGGTAATTGCCGCTGACCGCTGCCGATCCTCCGCAATTGGTCATCGGCATGGGGCCCAGCACGACGAACTGCGGAAGGCTCTCGTTCAGAGTGCCCAGACCGTAATGCACCCAGGAGCCAACCGACGGATAGTAACCCTGGAAAAAATTGCGCCCGGTATGAAACTGCAACTGGGCCCCATGGTCGTTGTCGGTTGTCCAGGTGGAGCGGACAAATGCCACATCGTCCACGCATTCGGAAAAATGGGGCCACCAGTCGCTGATTTCTACGCCGCACTGGCCGCGTTTCCTGAATCCAACCTGCAGGGGAAGCAGCGTCTGCATCATCTTACGCTCTTCCATGGTGGCGTTGACGTGGTTCTTCACCAAAGGAGAGTTCAACACGCCTCGATACGGGGTTTCGCCAATGGTTTTTCCGCCGTATTTAACCAGGGCGGGCTTGGGATCGAAAGTCTCCATGTGGCTAACGCCGCCCAACATGAAAATCCAGATGACACTCTTGGCCTTGGGGGGAAAGTGAGGTTTGCCATCCGGGGGAGCCCAATCCGGAAGAGTTGCGGCGCGGGCAACCCCGTCGCGCTGGAGCATGGCGCCCAGGACCAGTCCCGTAAAACCCATCCCAGAGTCCGCCAGAAATGTTCGGCGGTTGATTCTTCCGCAGCAACTGCCAAAAAGCCGGTCTCCGTTTTTCATATCGCTCCTTAACGAACCGTCACAAAGTCATTATGATTTAACAACGCATGAACCAGGTCCTCGCGCGCGCGCAAGACCGGCGATTTCGCTTCAGCGGCGGCTGCGCCCTGCCACGCCGGTTTTTCCGGGTCGCGGAAGCGCTCCTGCTCCTGATCGATGAATTTCTGGCTCAAGTCGAGTTCCTCCGGTGAGGGCGGACGGCCCAATACAGCTTCGAAGGCCTTCTCGACAAATGTCGCAGCCGGGGGGGCCGCGCCCCCGAGATGGCCAGCCAACAGACCCGCCACGGTGAAACTCATTTTGCTGTTGGCCAGAGCTAACGCCTGCTGCGGAGCCACCGTATCGCTGCGCTCATAACACTCGATGGCGTCAGCGCCGTCAAACACGTGCAGGAACACCATCTGGTTATCGGGTGTCTGGCGGAAGTACAAACTTCTGCGGCGCGATTCCTGGCCCTTAGTGTCGTCGATCTCCGGTCCGCCCCTGGTGAGATCCAGCAAGCCGGCTAAATAAAGCATGCTGTCGCGCACGACTTCGCCCTCCATGCGCTGCGGATTCATACGCCACAAATACTTGTTATCGGGATCGATGGAGAGATCGCGATCTTTGGGATCGCCAACGGAGGACTGCATACGGTAGGTGTTGCTGGTGACCATGAGGCGATGCATCGACTTCATGCTCCAGTTCTTCTCCATGAACTCGACCGCCAGCCAGTCCAGCAGTTGAGGATTAATGGGCGGCTTGCCGTTCATGCCGAAATTCGCCACCGTCGGCACCAGGGCCTTTCCAAAATGGCGTAACCAGATGTCGTTGATCGCAACGCGCGCGGTGAGCGGATTCTTTTCGCTGGCAATCCAGCGCGCTAAGGCCAACCGGCGGCCACTGCTGGTCCCCGGATAGAGCGTGCCGACGGGAGTGTAAGTGGCTGTCGCAACACCCAGCGCGGCTTGCGCGTTTTCTAGTTCGTCGCTGGCCGCGGTTACCCGTTTCTCGCGAGCGCGATCTTCTTTGTCGTCGCCCGCCTTGGCACTGAGAGCTTCAGTAAGCTTCTGCTGCGCCAGGAAAAGGTCCCTTTCGGCCTTTAATAGATTTGCCTGCCGATCCGCTTTGCGCGCGACTTCTGCTAGGGCTTCCGCTTGCGGATCGGGCGGGCTCGCATACTTCGCGTTATCCGCGGCAATGCGGGCTTCGAGAGCCGGAAGTTCGGCACGCGCCCAAGCCAGGTGCTTCCCGGCGAGCGCGGCGGCCGCCTCGGCTTTTTGCAACTCGATCTGCGGGTCTTCTTCGGGCAGTTGGTCGATCCAGCGGCTGATCAGTGCGATCTGCTCGGCGGGCAGAGCATCCTTATCGAGAGGCATCCTGGGCTTTTTGTCGCCCTTCAAATACAAAACCAGCGCGCTTTCGGCGCCATTTCCAGGCTGAACTATTGGCCCGCTGATCACGCCGCCGCGCGCGATGGAATCCATCGACTCGAGCACCAGACCGCTTTCCTGTGTCTGCGCGTTGTGGCAGGCGAAGCAATCCTTCTCGAAGACAGGACGAATGACTTTTTCGAAACTCACGCCGTCGGCGGCCACCCTGGCAGTTTTTGACGCGGCGCCCGCGGCCGGTTTGACGTTGGCGGCCGATTCCAAAACCCGCGCCTTCGCTTTCGTCAACACCCGGTTAGCTCTTACCAGAGACACCTCCGACTGTTCCACTTCATGCTTGGCCTGAACTAACAAATCGTGCTGCACAAACTTCCGGAAATCGGGATAGGCGGCTTCGAGCGGCAGGGTCACTGGTTGAATCTTGATCGGATCGCCACCCAATGCCTCCGGGACTCCCGGCGACAAGGGGTGCGCTTTGTCGGGCGAGTCGGGATTCCCGCGAATGTACTTGTAGGTCGCTGGGTAAATCTCGACGATGACGTGCTGGAATTTCGGCGGGTCCAGATGCGCCGGCCGTGGCTCGGCATCAAAGGCACGGGGCAGCCCGTCCTTGGTCAAATCCGGCGATCCGGGTATCCGGTCCATGCGAATGTCTTCCGGCTCGAAGAAGGCCCGGAACCGGTAGTATTCCTCCTGAGCTATCGGATCGTACTTATGATCGTGACAACGCGCGCATCGCAGTGTAAGCCCGAGAAACGCGGCGCCGGTATGCTCCACAGTGTCCTGCAGCCAGAGATCGCGGTTGTAAAGATAATAGCTGCGAGCCAGAAAGCCGGTGCCCGCCAGGACCTTCGGATCGGTGGGTGCGATCTCGTCGCCGGCCAACATCTCCTCGATCATCCGGCCGTATCCTTTGTCCTGATTCAGCGAGTCGACGATCCAGTCGCGCCAGTGCCAGATGTGCGGCCGGCTGCTGCGGTCGGCGCTGCCGTACACGTCGCTGTAGCGCCAGATGTCCATCCAGTGGCGCGCCCAGCGCTCCCCGTACTGCGGACTGGCAAGTAGTTTATCGACCACCTTTTCATACGCGTCTTGAGAATTGTCTGCCAGAAACGCGCTCATTTCGTCCTGGGTGGGAGGCAGGCCGATCAGGTCCAGATAGACGCGCCGCAAGAGGACGCGCTTATCCGCCGGCTCGACCGGATGCAGGCCCCGCTTTTCCTGTTCGGCGGCGATAAACGCGTCAATGGGATTGCGTACCCAGGCAGTGTTCTTCACTACCGGCACCGGAGGCTTTTTAGGCACTTGAAAAGCCCAATGCGTGCTGATGGGCCGGGCCGCTTTCGAATCCAACGCGCCATCATAGGGAGCACCCGCGTTGATCCAATCGGCAAGGCGAGAGGTCTGCTCGTCGGAAAGCTGGGCGCCTTGAAAGGGCATGCCAGGCTGGACTTCGTGCTTCACGCGTTTGTAGAATGCGCTTTCCTTAGCGTTGCCCGGCACGATTGCGGGTCCGTTCTCTCCGCCATGCAGCAGGCCTTCGCGGGTGGAAAGATCCAAGCCCGATCTCTTTACCTGGCCCGCTCCGTGGCAGCTCAAACACTGCGCTTCGAGCAGCGGACGGACGTACCGGGTAAACAGAATTTTGCCTGCATCATTGCCGGCCGGGGCAGGTGGGGCGGCTGGCTGCACTGGCATGTTTACCGGGGAGGACGGCGCTGCGGTCGCGTAGGGCGCACCCGCATTGATCCACTGGGCGAACTGGGCGATCAACGCGTCGGGAAGTTTGTCCGCTCCGTACGGCATCCGCGGTTCCTGTTCGTGCGCGATCATCTTGTACAGCAGGCTTTCTTTGGCGTTGCCCAGTTCGATGGCAGGCCCACTGTCTCCGCCGCGGAGCAGCGCCTCCCGGGTGGAAAGGTCCAGCCCGCCCTTTCGAACCGAATCGTTATGGCAGGCGAGACACTGCCGGACCAACGCCGGCCTGATTTGCGTAGTGAAAATTGCCGCGTCCGAGGCGGCGCCAGGCGCCTGCGCCCAGGCGGCAAAAGCGGCAAGAAATCCCCATATGGACACAAGAAGGGAGAATCTTGAGCGGATTAACATGTATGCAGTCGGGCTGGTTGTCCAATTGATTATCCCATGCGCTCATATCCCCCGCTATGGTCCTTCCAGGATCTCGGACATTTTTAATGCCACAGGCGAGCGCTGGGGCTTACTTCTCTTTCTGCCGCAACGCCTGCGCCCGGTCAAGCGCTGCCCGAGAGCCAGCCACGTCTCCCTTATCCTTTAACGTCATACCCAGCGCGTACTGCACCTGAGCATTGTCCGGCGCGATTTTCGCCGCGTGTCGAAACGCCTCTACGGCATCACCGATCCGGTTCCCGGTGCGCAGCGCCAATCCGAGGTTGAACCACGCCTCGACATAGTCGGGGCTCAGTTCCGACGCACGGCGAAAATGTTCGACGGCTTCGTCCAGCGCGCCGTTCTTAGCAAGGATCAATCCTAAATTGTTGTGAGCTTCAGGAAACCAGGGCTCCAGCTCCACAGCCTTTTCAAATTCGCCGCGAGCCTTGATCTCCTGATTCGTCTGCATATACATGCTTCCCAAATTCAAGTGGGCCCTGGCATTCTTCGGATCCAGTTGAATCGAGGCGCTTAGCTCGTGGAGACCGCCCCCCATGTCTCCGGAAGCACCGAGCGCCAATCCAAGATACATGTGATTTGCGGAAGAGTCATCCAGCGAAACCGCCGATTTAAACTGAGTGACAGCATCCGTAATGTCTCCCTTGTTCAGGCTGACAATTCCCTCTTCACGACTTTTATCGGCCTGCTGTTGCTGCTGCTGGCGCTTTCTCAGTTCCTGGGCGTGCTCCAACTCCGCTTTGCCCTCCTCCGTCTTGTTTTCCCGTATCAGCGCTTGCCCCAACGTGTAACGGGCGCCCGCATCATCCGGATACGATTCCAGCATCTTCCGGCACTGTGCCACGACTTCCTCCCACTTCGCTTGCGAGGCGAGCATGGGGATGAGCTGCCGGTGAGCTTCGAGGAGTTTTGGATTGAGACGGACGGCCTCGCGCAGTTCCGAAACGGCGGCCTCGATTTCCGAATCTTTCTTGAGTAGCAGCCCGAGATTCAGGTGGGCAATGGCATTGGTGGGGTCGGCCTTGAGCGCCCGGGCTAACAGGTCTTTTGCCTCGGGGGCATCCTCTTCGCCCGTGTCGACCGCCAGGTTGATCAGAGAGTTGACATCGCCAGGATCGATCTTCAGCGCTTTCCGATACTCGGGTATACCGGCGCCTTTGCTCGGGTCCGCGCGATCGAGCGTGAGCGCCAGGTTATAGTGCGCCCGCACCGAGCCGGGAGCCAGTTCAACAGCCTTGCGCAGGGTGGCGAGCGCATTTTTCCAGTCCTTGAGTTCTCCGTGCGCGATTCCTAACTCGATCAGGATTTCGGGATTTCCCGGCTCCGCGGCGCGAGCGCGATTCAGTTCCAGGATAGCGGGCGCCCACAGATTCTGATTGCCATATTCGAGCGCCTTTTCGTAATGGGCCTTCGCTTCGGTGCTCTTAAAACTACTCGCGGGTCGACTGAAGACTGGCGCCGCGCAAAGCAGCAGCACCGCGGCTATTTTGCAAGTACCCATTTCTTGAACCAGTCCAGGTTGCGGGTCATCAAATCGCGTTGATGCATCGGCTCTGCGATGCCGTGGCCCTCGCGCGGGTAAGTCACATAGACGACTGGCACATGCAGATCGACAAATGCCGCGTTCACCTCCGGACCGCTGTCGGCGTCCAGCTCACCGTGCAACACCAGCGACGGTGTTTGCGCGTTCTTCAGGAAGTAACGCGGCGAGTGCCGATTGTAGTTTTCCAGGTGGTCCCACGGCTTACCGCCAAAATAATCCCAAAGGACCTCCGGCGCCCCCTCTCTTCCACCCACGGACGCGCCGTACCAGCTTATCCAATCCGTACTGCATGCCCCGATCGATGCGGCTTTGAAGCGATTGGAATGTCCGACGATCCAGGCCGTAAGAAATCCACCGTAGCTCCACCCCATTACGCCCAGCCGATCGGGATCGGCGATCCCCTGATCGATCAGCCAGTCGATGCCCGTCATGATGTCGTCCAGATCTCCAAATCCCTGCTGCTGGGCGGTCGCGAGACGGAATTTCGAGCCGTAATTAATGCTTCCTCGAAAATTCGGTTCGAGTAAGGCGAAACCCGCCTCGAGAAATAATTGCGTGGGATAAGTGCGCGGAATCGGAAAGCCTTCGAGCTCGGCGCCCGTGGGACCGCCGTGAAGGCTTACCAGCAAGGGCACGCGGCTGCCGGGATGGTAGTGAAAGGGCAGCCGCAACACTCCTTCGATCGTCAGGCCGTCCTTCGATTGCCAACGCACGGTCCGGCTGGCGACGGCGGAATACTCGGGGACTTCGGGATTTACATTGGAGAGGCGAATCTCGCTGCCAGTTCCCAAATCCTCCAGGTAGACATCGCCCGGAGCGCTGCCTGAGCTTTTGATCGCGGCGATGCGGTGGCCATCCCGGCTGACGCTGAATGCGGACGCATCGGTTAGCGGATAGGCAAGGCGCTCTGAGCCGCCATCCGCCGGCGTTACGGCGAACAAATAATTGTTGGTTCCTCTTCCCGCCCCGAATATCAGCCTGGACCCGTCCGGGGACCACCAAAAATGCGTGCCGCCCGCCCAGACGTCGCCATCCAGGCGCTCTGTGACGTAACGGACCGGCCCACCGCCCGAAGCGACCAGACCGACGTATCTTTCTCCAAACCAACTCAACTTGCCGCCTTGGGAATGGAACGCAACCCAGTGTCCGTCAGGCGAGTAAGCGGGAGAAAGATCCTGGCCGGGCTGAACTACCAGGGGCGTTTCGCGGGCCGAAGCCAGATCGGTTTCATAGATGTCCACGTTGAACTGGTCCCGGCCTTTGGGGCTCAGTTGCGCCGCGTAGACCACTTTCGATCCGTCCGGAGCCCAGTTGAATGAGAGGATGTGCCGCCCGCCGGCCTCGACAACTTGCGGTTGTCCTCCGTTGAGCGAAACCAGGTGTAACCGCATGTGCCGGTATCCCTCGCCGGCGACAATCGGATCGTCGCCCACTTTTCGACGCTCCATTACCTGCGCGGGGACGGGATCCACTGCCAGGTAACCGATGCGACCTCCATCGGGCGACCACTGGAAGGATTCCACATTGGTGGGCGACTCGGTGACTTTGCGCGGCGCACCGTTCGCACCGGTTGCGACGTACACCTGGGTGATGCCGTCACGGCTGGAGAGAAACGCCAGCTTTTGCCCGTCGGCGGACCAACGCGGCTGCCTGTCGGAAACGTGCGGGAGAGCAGGCTGGCGGGCCTGTCCGCCCGATGCCGGCACGATCCATATCGCTGAACTATAGGCATTCCGCCCGGTGTCCACACTGTGGAGAACATAGGCCACCCGAGTCCCATCGGCCGTTAGCTCAACATCTGAAATCGTCTTCAAATTCATCAGCGCATCCAGGGTCCAGGGCTTCTCACCGGCGAATGCGGAGAACACGGAAGCTACCATCAACACCACAGTGATTGTCAGACGCGAAGGCATCACTCCATATTCTATGGATAAGCGGCCATATCCGCCAGGCGGTTTCATCCCGGATACTGTTCTCCGGTATGCACAATCCGGATCTGATGATCTGTGAAGCGGTTGTGCGCGCCCTCCAACTCGTATTTCGGCATGTGGCATGTCACGCATTCTTTCTGGCTGACGGGACAGTGAATCGCCCGGCCGGCCGGCTCCACTTTGCCGTGACATGCCAGACATTTTGTGTCGTAGGCCCCGGCCTGATGCTCGACCTCCTGGTGCGGATCGTGGCAAGCCACGCAGCTAATACGCCGGTCGGCCGGATCGTAACACCTGCTGTTAGTCAGCCGGTAGGGCTGGAAGCGGATATTGTTAATATCGTGCGGGCCGTTCATATTGATTTGCGCCCAGGTACGATGACACTGTCCGCAAAAATTGGACAACTCGTCATTCGTCAATTTCCCCAGTTGTGGCATTGCGGCACGCTGCACGTCTCCAGCCTTCAAGGCTTGCAAGTGAGTTGTGGCTGCACCATGGCACCGCTCGCACTGCACTCCCGGCATCAAGCGTTCGAACTGCAGGCGGCCCTGGTGAACAGCGTTAGTGGAGTGGCAGTTGAAGCAATCGCGCGCTTCCGGGAGCGTCATGATTCGGCCCGCCGCTTCCTCGAGGTTGCGAGGCGAGCGGCTCTTGAACCCCAATGTCAGGTCCGGACCGTGAAGCGCCCTGAAATAGGTAACGCTGCTTTCGTACCAATGCCCGTTCCACTGGTATACGTAGGTTTGTCCCGCGGAGCCCAGTCCGAAGGCCCAGGCGATCGGCACAGTCAAGGTCTGATGGCCGTCGGTCACGCTATAGATGCTGCGGGTGCCTTCCCGGACGATCTGGTAGGAATACGCGCCGTAGCGGAATCCAAATTTGGGATTGGAACGTAAGATCGTGCAGTCGGCGACAGCCTCAAGCGCGTGTGACATGGAAGTCGAGGGATGGGCGAGCGCTTCAGCCCGATGGCATGACGCACACACAACGGATGAGGCGGGTGGCGCGGCCTGAGCGCCGGCAATCAATAGCAGGAAAGCTAAGCAACACCCGAGTGGCCACGGAACCATTACTGGACACGATATCTCTCTAGAACTGCCTCGTCCACCTCGACGCCGAGGCCTGGCCCGCAGGGAACCTGGACGTAGCCATCCACAAGGCGCGGCGGGTCCTTCACCAACTCCCGGCTCAGCGGCCCTTGCGACGTATTGAACTCCACGAACTCGGCGCGCCGCTGGAAGGCATTCAAATGCAGCGACGCGGCAGTGAGCAGACCGGACGACCAGGAATGTGGGATCACCAGCACATTGGCGCGCTCCGCCATGTGCACGATCTTGCGCGCCGCGGTGAAGCCGCCGCAGCGGGTCAGGTCCGGCTGCAGGACATCCACCCTGCCACGCTCGATCAGTTGCTGAAAACCCCAGTCGGTCGATTCCTGCTCGCCGCAAGCGATCAGCGTATCCACCGCTTCAGCAACCTGGCGGTAACCATCGTAATCCTCAGGGTGCAGCAGTTCTTCGATAAAGAACGGTCGAAAGGGTTCGAGCGAGCGCACCACCTGTATAGCCTGCTTGGGCGTACGTTCCACGAACCAGCCGGTATCGACCAGCAGGTCTACGGCATCGCCAATCTCCGTGCGGGCCGCCTCGGCCAATCGCACATCCAGATTTCGGTTTTTGCCAAAAACACCCCAACCAAACTTGATGGCCGTGAAACCCTCGTCCAGATACCTCCGCGCGGCCTCGCGCATGGCTTGCGGGGTGGGCCGGAAAAGCGTGCTGGCATACGCGCGGACCTTGTCGCGCCACTTGCCGCCGAGCAGAATATGGACCGGCTGCCGGTAGAACTTCCCCATGATGTCCCATAGCGCGATATCGATCGCCGATATGGCTTGTATTGCCGCACCACGCCGGCCGTAATAGATGCTGCCGCGGTACATTTTGTACCAGAGCCTCTCGACCTCCAGGGGATTTTCGCCGACGATCAGCGAGCGGAGCCCGTCGAAGCATTCCATGCCCGGCTCGCTCCAGCGTGGGGCCTCCACGATCGCCTTGGCCACGGTTGCGGCGGTCTCCATATCGGAGTAGCCTGTGATGCCCGCGTCTGTCGAGACCCGGACCACCCCCATGTAGGTCGGGCCAGGCGGCTCTTCGGATCCTTCCGGGTTAGTGTACAGGCCCGGAGATTTCAAGACTAGAACTTCGACATCCGTGATTTTCATGCCGTGGGCGAGCCATTACAGGACGCCGTACTTTTCATAGACATCCCGTAGGTAAGCGCCGTGGATCAGTTCGTCGCGGGTGTGGGATTCCCGCGTGACTTTGTCGGTCGCCAGCCGTATGACTTCCGGCAAGACTTCAGCGGGAATGATCATCACGCCATCGTAATCCGCGAAAACCAGATCGCCGGGACTGACCAGGACCCCGCCGCAATCCACAGGCACGTTGTAGTCGACAACGATTCCACGTCCCTTGGAATCCACCGGCTTGATACCGCGGGCGAACACGGGAAAGCCGAGCGCTTCGATCTTCCGCACATCGCGCACCAGCCCATCGATGATCGCGCCACGGGCCCCGCGGGCACGCGCCGCGGTAGACAGCAGTTCTCCCCAAGGGGCGTTGCGCTTGGATTCGGCAGTCGAGACCACCACCACTTCACCGGCAAGGATACTATCGACCGCTTCGATTTCCTTGGCATAGGGGTCTTCGGGCACGTGAAACATGTCTACACAGGCAACGGTGCGGGCCCACCCGGCAAAACAGGTATTGGGAAACAGCGGCCTGAGATCTTCGCGCATGGCCTGCTGCCGGTACCCTAGCTCATCGAGCGAATCCGCGATCACCGCGGTGTACAGATTGCTCTCAATATTAGTGAATAACTCGATATCGGATTCCGTGGCCGGAACTCGAATGGCAGACGTGGTCATGGACTAAGGGTACTGAAAAGCGCCCCAAGATCTCAACAACAGCGAGAAAACCTGCCAACTTATCGTCCAGTGTTCTGGACATTGCCCAATCCCCGCCGCTGTCCGATCCACTTTAGAATCTCGTTCTCGTAAACAGTCACCAGCAAAGTGCTCAGGAGCACGACGATGCCGCCGATCCACATCACCGGGGTGATCGACTCCTTCAGTACGAACACCGCCAGCAAGCCGATGAAAAACGGCAGCATGTAGTTCCCCAGGGTCGCTTGCGTCACGTCCAGGCGCTTCAGCACGTAGAAGAACAGCAGCATCGCGACGCCGTAAACAATAAATGCGAGCTCCAGAATTCCCAGAATCGCCACGCGATCCAAACGCCGCAGCGTGTTCAGATGCAGCGGTTCCAGCCAGATGAACAGGGGAATACTGGCGAGACAGCCTACCACGGAGGTGTAGACGAGGATCTCCAGTTCGGTGTATTTCCTCTCTACCAGGAACTTGCAATAAGTGTTGTAGAAGGCCGAGGCGCCACAAGCCACCAGAAACAGGAGGTTGCCGGTCAGATAGGTCCTTTGTCCGAAGTTCGCGCCGTGGATATCCGACAAGGAGGTCAGCAAAACGCCCGCCAGGGCCATTACGAAGCTTCCGATCCGGACGATATTGAATTTCTCCTGCAGCATCAGCGACGCCATGATCGCTACCAGCACGGGGATGCTCAAGGTGATGATCGCCGCGTTGGCCGCCAGTGTGCGCTGGGCGCCCAGTGTGTAGGAGAACTGGATCACGAATTGGCCGAAAATTCCGGCTACCAGAAAGTGCCGTGCATCGGCCCACTGCCAATGGAAAGCGGCGCCGCGTTTCCGGTTCTCCCACCAGAGCAGGGGGAGGAACATTCCCACGCTCAGCATCATGGGGATGAACGCGATAGCCACCGCCCCTAACCTGTCACCGATCAGTTTGATGGCGGCAACCTGCGTCGCCCACATGAAGTTGGCGACCACGATCCAGAGCCAATCGACGTACTTTTGGGTTGTCTGGGTCAAAAGGCACTCCTGCCGGGGCGCAACTTGTCCGACTGGCTGGACACAAAGACAGACGAGGCGCGCTCCGGAACCTGGTCACCATCTATAACATAATCTAAGCTTAAAAAGTCCAGTGAAGGAGGTTACAGAGTTGAAGCTCCTGTTATCCCTCACGGTTGGCATCGCCTGCGCGGCCGCGCCTGCCACCGCGGCCCCCGACCCTCTTGCCGGCCAGGTCACTATTTATCGCGACCACTACGGCGTCCCCCATATCGTGGGCGAAACGGAGCAGGCTACCTTCTTCGGCTATGGTTACGCGCAGGCGGAAGACCACCTGGAAGAGATGATGATCCAATACCGCGACGCCCAGGGGCGGCGGGCTGAAGTGCAGGGCATGGAGGCGTTGGGCGATGGTTATCTGCACTTCATTCCCTATGAATATCGCTGGGACGGCGATTACCTGCAACGCCTGCTCCGGACCAAGGCCGCCGTGGTGGAAAATCGGGCCAAGATCGAACCGGACACCTACAAGATCCTGGATGGATTCGCGCGCGGCGTGAACGCTTATATTACGGCGCATCGTCGCGAGATTCCGGCGTGGATGGATTCGGTAACGGCGGAAGACATTGAGGCTCTCGAGCGCAGCAACTATATGCGGTTCTATAGTATCCACGATGCGCTGCTGAAGATGACCGAAAAGGTATACGATTTCCCGAACCTCGGCTCAAATCAATGGGCACTTGCGCCGAATCGCTCCGCCAATGGACGCATCCTGCACGTTGAGCACACGCACATGCCGTGGGCCAACCGGTTTCAGAATTACGAGGCGCATCTGATCACGCCGGGTAAGCTCAATACCGCTGGGATTAGTTGGTTCGGCAGTCCGGTATTTCTGGATGGCTGCAACGACAAGATCACCTGGTCAGCCACCTGGAACACCCCCAACATGTCCGATGTGTACGAAGAGAAGATTAACCCGGATAACCATTTGCAGTATCTTTTTGAAGGCCGGTGGCGGGACATTCGTGTGGAGTACGCGACTTTTCGAGTTAAGGGACCGAAGGGAACCGATTCGATTACGCTGCCGCTTTACTATACGCACCACGGGCCGGTCGTTAGCTTCGACAAGGAACACCATCGGGCCTATGCGGTGAAGCTGCCTAACTACGACGGGGTCAATTACGCCACGGGACTATACCGCATCATGAAGTCGCAGAACTTGACCGAATTTAAGGCGGCGGTGGCGCGGCAGTTGATGCCGCGCTGGAACCTGCTCTACTCCGATGCAATGTGGCGCGACGGGCGGAGGGCTATGACTGGAGCAAGCCAGTACCGGGTTGGACTAAGGATACCGAGTGGGGACCGTATCTGCCTTTCGAACTCTATCCGCAGGTTTTGAATCCGGCCTCCGGCTTTTTGCAAAACTGTAATAATCCGCCATGGGTAGTCACGCGAGACTCCGGGCTGAAGCCGCTCGAACCGGCGCCCTACTATTTGCAAGCGACGCCCAAGGCCGATGCGGGCGAGGAGGTTTTGAATACACGCGGGGAAAGGTTGTTCCAGGTGTTGACCCAAGACAAGAAATTCACCTTGGATGACATGAAGACACTGGCGTTCGATACCTACGTCGTTCCGGCCGAGGCAATCGTTCCGCTGCTCGAGACTGCGTGGGATCGTGCGGCTGGTGAGCATCCGAAACTGGCGCGGGCCATGGAGCTTATCAAGGCGTGGGACCGGCGGTCGGGCGAGCAGTCGGTCGCTTATCCTTACATTTACTTTTGGGGTAAGTCGTATCAGGAGCTGTTTTCCGAGGAGAAGTTCGGGCGGTTTATTAGTTACAAGCGGAAGGAAAAGGTGGATGTCACTTCCAAGGAGGAACAGGATAGAGCTCTCATAGCCTTGGAAAAAGCCGTGGTTTATATTGACAAGACTTACGCCAAGCCTGAAGTCTCGTGGGGTGATATCAATGTAGTCAGGCGCGGCGGAAAATTTCCCATGGATGGCAGCGGACTTTACGACATGCTGCATCCGGACGAGGGCCCCGAACAGGACAACGGTCAGATGTATTGCAACGACGGGTGGGGGCATTTGCTGATCGTCATGGAAGGCAGTCCCAAGCAGATCTGGAGCCTGCTGCCTTACGGGGAGTCGCAGCACCCCTCGTCGCCGCACTATAACGACCAGGCCAAGCTGCATAGCCAAAGACAGGCCAAGCAGTTCTGGTTCACACCCGCGGATATTCTGGCGCATACCGAATCAGTTTGGGGGGACCGGGAGCGGATACGGAAAATCCAATGACTGGAGAATCACATGAACCGGCTGCAGGATAAGATTGCTATCGTCACCGGGGGCGCCAACGGCATTGGCAGGGCCATCGGCGAACTCTTCGCCGAGGAAGGAGCTTGGGTCCTGATAGCAGATATTGAAGACGAGCCCGGACAGCAGACGGTGAAAGGAATCCGCGAAAAAGGCGGCCGGGCAGAGTACTGCCGCGCGGATGTCTCGTCGCGCGCCGATGTCGCGCATGCGGTGAAGATAGCCGGTGCGCAGAACGGCCGCATCGACATACTTTGTAACAATGCCGCCTATCTCGCGGATGACTTTCACGCAATCCTGGAGTCTACCGATGAGGAGTGGGATAAGTGCATCAAGGTCGCCCTGATGGGTACTCACTACTTTACTCAGGAGACATTGCCCTTTATGCTCCGGCAGAAGAAAGGCTCGATCGTCAACGTGGTTTCGATTCAGGCCATGGAAGGCATGATGACTTCCGTGGCTTATACCGCAACCAAGGCAGCTCTGCTGGGATATACGATGAGCGCGGTCTACGACTACGGCACCCAGAATATCCGCATCAATTCGTTGTGTCCGGGTCCCATCCAGACGCGTATCGGTGCAGAGCCTGGAGGGCCTCACTATCAGTGGCAATGTGAGCAGACTGCCATGGGCCGTGTGGGATACCCGAAGGAAGTCGCCTGGGCCGCGGTGTTTCTCGCATCGGACGAGGCATCCTATGTAACCGGAGTCATTCTACCTGTGGACGGGGGTTGGACAGCAACGTCCGGGGTCTTCCGGCAGCCATCGTAACGCAAGCGCTCAGAACGTCAGCTTGGCGCCAATTTGTATCTGGCGGGAAGTCGTCGTCGTCGAGCCGATAGAACCCGCGGACGGCGTGTTCACGTACGGGTTGGGGCTGGCGAAATTCGGATGATTAGCGACGTTGAACACTTCGCCGCGCAGTTGCATCTTCCACCGCTCACTGAAGCGTATGTTCTTCATCAGGGCAAAATCCAGATCGATCAGGTTGGGTCCCCGGATAATACCCTTGCCGGCGTTTCCAAATTGCCCGAGCGGCGCAAGCTCAAACGCCGCGGGATTGAACCATTGCGCAGGGTCGTGGTTTCCCGCAACGTACAGGGAAACGCCGGGAATGACGTTGGGACGGTCCGCATAGGTCAAGGTTTCGCTATTGTCGCCTGAGATCAGCGGTGTTACCGGAAAGCCACCCTGGTAAGTGAAGATGCCCGATAACTCCCAGCCTCCGGTAAGGTTCTTGAGGACTGCCCCCTCGCCAAGCGCGGGAAAATCGTAGACCACGCTTTGCACAAAACGATGTTCGAAGTCGGACGCCGAGGGCCCGTAGTCGCAGCGGAAGCAATACTGGTTCTGGAAGCCGGGGTCTCCCGGCGCGCTGGCCGCATCGCCTGTCGAAATATTGTCCAGGTTCTTCGACCAGGTGAAGGCTGTAATCGCCGACAGCCCCTTCGAAAGACGCTTCTCCGCTCGCACGAGAAGAGCGTTGTAGTTACCATACTCGATGTTAGTCAGATAGGTAATGTAGCTGAACTGAGGATACGGAAGGATGAAGGTGCCGTGTTGCAGAGGCGAATCCAGGTTACGAAACGTTGCGAACTTGGTGTTCTTCTGCCAGTTATAATCAGCTTCGACGACCAACGTCGACCCAAACTGGTGTTCGATGCCAAACGAGGCCTGCTGCTGATAGCCAGCCCGAAGGTTTTCATCGAATGCCTCAATGGAAGGCGCCGGCGGCGTGGCGCCGGAGTTAGTCCCAAACACGCTCTGGATGGGCACGGTGGGAATGGCAGTCAGCGAGCCGGAAAGGAAATAGAACGGAAAGGATGAGAAGGGAGGATTGGTGCGCGTCCCCTCCGTGTTGTTTTCTTGAAGGACGTCGTAGAAGATCCCATAGCCGCCCCGAATCACGGTGTTGCGATGGTTCGGCAGCGAATAGGCAAAGCCGAATCGCGGAGCATAGTTGTTCCAATCGGAACGAACGTTGGCGGTGCGGCTGACGAAATTCTGTCCGGCGACGATCAGTTGGCCGGTGCTGGGATCGAAGTTGGACAGGCGATTGAACTTCTCATAAAACGGTCCGTCATATTCCCACCGCACGCCCAGATTCAGGGTCAGGTTGGGGGTTACCCGCCACTGGTCGTTGAAAAACCATCGGGCATTATTCCGGAACAGATATCCGCCGCTATCTCCTGATTGCACTTGCGCGGATTCCGGATAACCAAGAAGAAAATCGGCGAAAGCGTCGCCGGAACCACCCGGATTGTTGGGATCGGCGGTTAGCGTGCCGTCGAAGTTAAACTGCCCCTGCGGGAAACTCGGGGCTTCGTTCATAAAGACTTGCCAGCGATCGTACTCGACTCCAAAGGTGAGGGAGTGACTGCCGGCAACTTTTCTTAACACGCCTGAATACTCATACTGGTTGTCCGCGCGAAACTCCGGATCGTATGGATTGGAGCCGGGATTGGAGATACCCGCAATTCCGGTATTGAAAGGCTCGGCGCCCAGCACCCCCTGAATCCCCAGTTTCGAGTTGATATCGTCACCCAGAGTCTTCGGCAACAGATTGAAGAACTGGCGAAAGAAAGAAACTCGAAGGGTCAAAACAGTAGTAGGGCTGAAGGTGTGATCGTCACCGACTACGACGTCGCGAGTGTTAATGACATCGTTGTCTCCAAAGCCAGGAAGAGCTCCGGAATTGAAAGTGCCCTTTGCCAGCGACAGCGTAGAATTATTGAAGCTGAACCTGCCAAAGATCGAATCCTTGGGACGCGAATAATCGATACGGATGTTGAACTGGCGCCGGGTGATGCGATCCACGTCGCTCGCGGCATAGTTGTTGATTAAGCCGGGAGAGGTCGGATCCGGGAACAGGCTTTGCATATAGGCCTCGCTAACCGGACTGATAAGCGACGCGGGGATGACATTACCTGGAAATTGCACTCGTGAATACCCATTGGAACATGACGAACAGACGGCGGTAGTGAAGGGATTGAAGATATTTTGGCCAATCCCGGTGAAGTTGCCCTGCCGCTCGAGCAGCGTGGGGACGGTCCCAAAAAAGGTTTCGCCGACCCGCTCATTGGTCTCTTCATAGTTCCCGAAGTAGAAGAGCTTGTCTTTTATGACTGGGCCGCCGACGGTGGCGCCGAACTGGTTCTTACGCAGCTCCGGAATGGGGAGGCTCTGGTTGTCGAAGTAGTTTTTAGCATCAAAGTCGCTATTTCGAAGAAACTCATAGGCCGATCCATGAAGCTGGTTCGTTCCATTCTTGGTGACCAGCAGAATCTGCGCGCCGGGACTGGTGCCGAGCTCCGCGGAATAGGGCGTGGTCTCAATCTTGAATTCCTGGACAGCGTCGATGGACGGCACGTAAGATCCGTTGATCAGATATGACTTGATGTCGGCCCCATCGAGCGAGAAGGCGTTGCGGTCCTCGCCCGCGCTCCCGGAAATGATGGAGCCGGCATCGTCGGTAAGCGCGCTGTTATAGAAGCTGCTCTTACCGTAGGTGCCGGTTCCGGGACTGATGAGGGCCAATTGCAGATAGTTCCTGTCGTTCAACGGTAACTGGCTGATCATCACTGGGCCGATCACCTGGCCGACGGTAGAATCCGCGGTAGTAAGCAGGGGTGCAGCGGCTTGTACGGAAACCGTTTCCGCCACGTCCCCTACCTCAAGGCGCAAGTCGATTCTGGCCGCCTGGGCAACGTCCAACTTGAACGGGGGCCGCGAGGTTCTCTTGAATCCCTTGGCTTCCGCGATGACAGAGTATTGATCCGGAATCAGGTCGCCGACGATGTAATAGCCGGCGGAGTTGGTACTGGTTGTCCTCGTTACGCTGGTCGCGGCGGCGTATACCTGGACCGTCGCTCCTGGAACCGCCGCGCCGCTCGGATCGGAGATGGTTCCGAAAATAGAGGCGCGCTCCTGGGCCAGGGTGGTAGCGGCAGAGGCGAGCAGCAATAGCGCAGCGATCAACGCCTTTCCAGTCCAGCCGGATGGGCGGGTGGTCCCGAGAGAACATTCGGCTTCGTGATTCTTGTCGCCGGCTTTCATGCGACGCGCCAGCAGTGGATAAGCCTTGCCAAGCACCATTAACCTCCTCCGCGTTAGCGTGAACTTCGATATTGAATGGTAATGCCGCTGGATAGCAAGGGGAAATAGGCGCGTACCTATCCAAGGGGCGATTGTCCAGCAGGCTGGCCGAAAAATTCCGGGAATTCCCGTTACTGATTCGGTTCTATTCGTCCATAATGTGGGACGGGGATGGGACGAATGTTTGGCCGGAGCAGAGCGTGCGTTAATATGATCTTCGTATGCGTTCTGCAGCGCTGGTAGATCAATTTCAGCGGGATGGGTTTTGTTCGGTCCCGGACTTTCTGGACGCCGAGGAAATTGCTGTATTGCTTGCCGGCATCAAATCGGTTTGCGCCGCCGCAACGGTGGCCCATCATGATGCGGGCAGGTTGGAGATGGAACCGAATCAGGCCCCGGAAGGAAACCGGGTGCGCCGGATTTACGAGCCGTGCACCTATTACCCGGAATTCCGCTCACTGTCAGAGTGCCCGAAGCTGCTCGACACCGTGGCGCACTTGCTGGGTGAGAACCTGCTTTTCCATTACAGCAAGATCAATATGAAACCGCCGGATATCGGTTCCGTGGTGGAGTGGCACCAGGATCTGGCATATTACCCGCTCACCAATACGGATTCGCTGGCGGTGTTGTTGTATCTCGACGATGCCGACAGAGCAAACGGCTGTCTGCAGGTGATCCCCGGAGAACATCGAAACAGGATTTTCAACCATAGCTGGAATGGCTTTTTCAGCGGCCAGATCACGGAGCCGGTGGATGGATCTAAAGCCTTGGCGATCGAGGGCCGGGCGGGTACCGCAATCTTTCTACATGGGATGACGCCGCACGCTTCGGCGCCTAACACGTCACCTTACGCACGGAGAACCCTGATTTTGAGTTATCGCGCGGCCGACGCATATCCGATCTACGTGGGCGAGACGACAGTTCACGCCGAAAGCCACGTGCGCCCGGTACGCGGCGAACGGCTTTCGTGCGCGCGGTTCGGGACGCAGGAAACGCCGATTCCGTGTTACCAGGGGGTACCGAAGTCCCTCTACGAGTTACAGCAACTGTTCCGCGAGCGGCGTTCCTAGCGGTGGAATAAAAAAGAGAATCGGGTGACGTCTGGAAAAGATCCTCACGCAACGTCGGTCTCGGCCTCAAAGTGTCCGGCTTGGGGCGCGGCCTGATGAAGAGTCTCAGTCTGCCCGACAGGGCGCTGCGGCCCATGCGGTGGCTGGCCGAAGTCACGCGATGCACGGCACAGTTGGCGGACGATCAAGCCATGTACATCCAGAAAGTCGAAGGACCGGGGTTGATCCAGTTTGATTCTTACATCGGCAAGCGAACCAACCTGCACCGCGCGGATATGCCATTGACGATGAAGAAGAGGAGCTCGAAGCGCGCTGCGTAGGCTCCGGTCTTCAATCAATTGGGCGAATTCATGGCCGGGCTGGCCATCGCGGGAACGGGGGGCCAGATTCGGGAGGAAAACCTCGACGAGCTGGTCGGATATGTAACCCAGGCCGCGATCAGAATTTTTCGCGCCTACAGCCGGCCGCCGCTGTAGGTTACGCTCAACTCGAAGGCTACTGACGCCGCACCGCTGCTGCTCACTCCGATGTTGTACCAGCCTGTCTTCGAGGGTTTATGTCCGGGAATCCGCGCGGTTCCATCGAGAAGAGCACCTTCGATCTTGCTATGGGTCGCGAAACTCACTGCAGTGCCGGCCTCAACATAAATCCGCCCGATGGAGTTGAAGGGGCCGGGCTTCGCCGGCCCGATATCGAGATCCGCCGCGCCGAAGAAGACCTGGGTTGTCCGGCGGGGCTTCTGAACAATGGGCTTGTCGCTGTTCGCGCGTGAGAAGCACAGATAACTCTGGCCGTTAGTATAAGCATTGGCTGGAATTGTAAATGTCGCGTTCCCCTGCCCGTCTGTCCAAATATCTCCGTGGTGTCCGGTGTAGTCATGAAGTTGCACATTGGCGCCGAAGCTGGTGGCGCACGTGATCCGGCGAATGTTGTAGGTGTCGAAATTCATGGCGGTCAGCAATCCTGGGCTTTGTCCTATGGGCCCCCCGTTGCCGTCTCGTTCGATTACAATAACCGAGCCATCCACCCAACGTGTCGTTTGTCCGCCATAAGCGAAGGTGCGGTTGATGTAAATCAGATTGTCGATCAGGGGTCTCAACCCGTAGGCTCCCGGCCAGACGTCGCCTCCGAAGTAGTCCTTTCCATAAACCAACACCTCTTTGCAGCTTACGGTCAGCAGGAAGGCGTAGCCTAGCATTTTCGAGCTGATCACCTGCTCGCCTGTGCTGGTATCGGTGTCCGGATTGTCGACGAATCCATAGGACAGGCCGCTATTCCATCGAGCGTAGCCCGCGCCATTCAACACGGATGCGTTCAGGCCGTTGCAGGCCGCCTCAATCGCGAAATGTAGAGCAAAGTCTTCGACACCGCTGCGGCTATTGATCGGTGAGCTGGTCGCCCACCAGTTCAGATTGGCCGGGTTTCCATCGAAGTATTCCGCATAGAAAGGCTTGTTTGCCATCGAGCCATGGGCCATGAACTCGGCCACAAAGGGCGCCCAGAGTCCCTTCACATCGTCGATTCGTCCGCCATCAGCGCCAGTTGTAAGAAAAAGCCAGTCCCCGAAGTCGAGCGCGTCGTTGATGGTATAGCGAGCGGGGTTCGAGTGCTGATAGACCTTCTCATCACCGAAGGGGAAGTCATCGCTCGGCACTGGGACATTGTCTTGGGGCTGGGTTCCGCCAGACCCGGAGCGAAAGCAGCCCGGATCCATGGCGCCACGTCCGTTCAATGTTTTTCCGTCCGCGCCCAGATAGCGATAGGCGGCGTTCTCTCCGCCGCTGAGCTGATGAAGCACGATGTCCAGGTCCACCGCGAGCCCGCATTGATGGGCCACGGCCACCAGCCGGCGCAGCGAATCGACCGTGCCATAGCGCGTAGTGACGCTGCCCTGCTGGTTCTTCGAGCCCAGGTCACGAGGATCGTAGAGGCCGTAGCCATCGCAGCCCGCGCCGTCCCCACCCTGCGCCTTGCTCGCAGGCGGCAATTGAATACGATCAAAGCCGACGCTCGCCAGATTCGCCGCCTCAGAGGCGAGAAAATCCCACAACCACGGCTTTCCCGGATCGGTAGACGGCGCCGGAACCGTAGTCTTGCTGCCGTCCTTTGCATAGAACCGGCCCCACGCGATCAGGCTGACACTCATTGTTCTTTAAGCTCCGGCATAGCTCGATTGCTGTTGGAGTTTTATACTTAGCAAGACAACTCCACAGTCTTATGTGATTTTAAATCTCCTAAGCGTTACATTTAAGGGGGCACGCGGTCTCAATCAGTTGTAGGTGGAAGCTGGTTCTCATCAGGCTTCGTGGATCGCCCGCGCCACTCGATAGGCCGAGCGCGTGGCGGCCTCCATGCCCCAGTTCAGATTGTCACAGTACGCTCCGGCGAAATAGACACGGCCCACGGGCTGCATGGTCGCGGGCCAGAACTTACGGAGTTGCCCTGGTCTATAGTCGCTTGCCTGGCATCCCATGGCCCACTTGTCCCGCGACCAATCGATCGTCATAATCTGATCGATGTCCGCGGACTTGCCCGGGTAGTACCGCTTGAAAAGGCGGAAAGCGGCATCCGCCGGAGCACTCGCTTGTCCGGTGCCGATGAGCAGTCCGCGGTTGGTTGGCACATCCTCGGCCATCGGCCATAAAGGTCCCAGAATCGGATCCCCGAAATCCATGTTCCCACTGTAGCCATCCCGCTCCCAGAACTTGGTCCGCGACTGGAGAATCGGCCGCGTCTCGACGGTGTACGGCATATTCTCAATCGCGAACCGTTTCGAATCCGGCCACGGAGGATCGCTGGGTATCTGGCGAAGGATAATCGCGTTCATCGAGCAAACCAGATAGTCGCCTTGGAACCTCTGGGTTGCCTTACCCAGGCTACAGGTCACGGTGACGCCTATACCGCCGTATTGTATATGCGTGACCGGGCAATTCTTGTGGATCAGGCTCTCCAAACGAGCCGCGAAAGCATCGGGAAGAGTTTGGTTGCCGCCCTTCAGACGATAAAGCTCGTGCGGGTCCGAGGGCAAACCCCGCAGCCGCACAATTGCCTCCGCCCAAATGCTGTGGAGCGCTGAATCGTCCGAACCGATGCTCCGAATCGCGGCCGCCGATGCGCCTTCTTGGTGGAGCAGATCTGTGACCGAGCATTCATCCAGCCGATCCAACCCTACGTCAAAAGGTTGATACTCATCCCGGATCTTCCCGATGTAGCGTCCCAGGTACAACTCCGTCAGATCTCTGGAGTGTTTCTTAGTGATATAGTCGATCTCCCGCTGGTTATAACCGCTCGCCTTTAACGTCTTAAGCGCGATGGTTTCCTGCTCGCTCACCATCCGTCCATTGACAACCATCAGCATGTTTTCCCGATGCGGGTATGCGAGAACCGGAAGATCGAATTCCTTGACGTAGCTGCGATAGAGCTCATAGCCGGGCCTGGTGAAGTGCTCCGCGCCGCCGTCGGCGTACAACCCGTCCGCGAGGCCTTCGCGAATGGTGCGTACGTGACCTCCAGTCCGGTTGGACGCCTCCAGAACCACCACGTCGTGGCCCCTTTTGCTGAGTTCCCAGGCGCAGCTCAAGCCGGCCAGGCCCGCTCCGGCGATAATCACCCGCTTCGGCCGCGCAGCCAAGGCCACCGGCCATGGACAAGCTATGTCTGTAAACAGCGCCGCCAGTTTGAGGATGTCGCGTCGATTAACCATAGAATCAGGCCATCATCACATTATCTCCGCCGCGTAGCGGACTCCTACTGGCCTGGATCCGTAAAACCCATAAAATGCGATGTAGAGGTAACAAAGTGCTGGCAGAATGAAGGAGTGGTGCACGCCAATTTCGTCCGCAATCGCGCCCTGCAAAACAGGGATGATTGCGCCCCCAACCGCCGCTGCCATCAGAATTCCGGATCCTTTGCTCGTCAACGATCCTAATTCGGCAATTCCGAGGGTAAAGACTGTTGGGAACATGATCGAGTTGAAGAATCCTATCAGGAGCATGCTCCGCATCGAAAGGCTTCCGGAGGCCAGAATGGCCGTTGTCACCAGCGCCAGTACTACCACGGCGGCGATTCCGAGTACTGTTGACGCCGGCACTCTTTGCATCACAGCCGATCCCGCGAATCTACCGATCATCGCACCCGCCCAGTAGAGTGAGACGAAACCGGCGGCGGTTTTGGGTGTCAGTCCTCCAATGTCTGGCTGAGTCAAATAGTTCACCAGAAAGCTACCGATGGCCACTTCCGCGCCCACAGCCACAAAGATGCCGATTGCGCCCAGCACCAGGTGACGATGCTTCCAGATGGAACTCGAGGGCGCTCCTTTTTGGACTAGCGATTTGTGCTCCGATCGCATGGCCGGCAATTTATAGCCGGCGATCACCATACCAAGAACAAAAAGCGTGATCGCTATGCCGATGTAGGGAGCCTTAACATGCGCAGCTTGCTGCAAACGATAAGACTGCAAGACTGCCGTGGACATCTGCCGCAACTGATCCGTGCTCTTGGGAGCCGCGCTCAGAATGAACAAACCACCAAAGTACGGCGCGATGGTGGAACCCAGCGAATTGAATGCCTGGGTCAGGAGCAGTCTGCTGGATGCTGTCTTCGAAGGGCCTAACACCGCGACATAAGGATTGCCCGAAACCTGAAGAGATGTGATACCGGCGGCGAGCACCATCAGCGCAAACATGAAGATCGGGAAGGACGGCAGGTCGGCGGCAGGAATGAAGAAAGAGGCTCCGCCGCTCATCGTCAATAACCCAACCACCATCGTCCTCTTGTAGCCTATGTGCTCGATGAGCTTGCCGGAGGGCACGGCGAACAGCAGAAACGCAGAAAAGAAACTGAACTGCACCAACATCACCTCGGCGTAATTCAGTTCAAAAATAGTCTTGAAGTGGGGAATCAGAATATCATTTAGAGCGGCGAGAAACCCGCACAGGAAGAAGAGAATGGTCAGCACGGCCATCGCTCCCCGATTGCTTGGTGCAGGTCCCTGGACGGAAACAGATTCCGTTCTACCAGGCGAGACGGCCACGCTCACTCACTCTCTCGCGAGCCTGGAAGAGCTGAAGTCATTCCGATCGTGACTAGCGAGGAGGCAGCCCGCGAACCCCACTCATTTATAATCATGAAACGGTCGTTCTGTCAATACACAGAAGCTCAAATCACAAGCTCAGTAACGCAGCCGCGCAGATCCATCTCGTATTCGATGCTCTCAATTGGCGGCCGCGAATAGTGCCACGTGACGCCATGCACTCCGCCTCCGTCCAGGCGCTGGAGCACCTCGGTGTCGAGAAAGGGACGGATGTCATGCACCGTATAAATTTCGCTAACCGTGACATCGCTCCAGCTCACGCCGAGTCCCTTCAATCTTCCTTCCATTAGTCCCATGACGAAATGCGCTTTCTCCTGAATTGCCGCCGCGCCGTACTCTCCCCGGCGCACCACGTCTTGGGGATCAAGTGAACCCTCGGGCACCTCGCCTGCGCCTGCAACCACAAACGTCTTCCGCGTCGCCTTCGATGGAACGGTGTAAGAGAAACCATAGAGCGAAGGCTCTCCGGGCGGGTTCACCTCAGGCGCAATGTTCGTGCGCGCCACAGGGTTCATGCCGTCAATGAGAATGTCCCATTTCTTGAGGACATCAATGTAGCCCGCGTTGAACTGATGGAAGCCGGTGAAGCTGAACGGCTTCGGCGACCGCAACTCCATGCCGCACACGGCCTGTAGCGGGCGTCCGGCCGCTGTGAGGTGTACCTCGACGGCGTCCAAACCTGCCCGTAGCGGAAGATAGCGCGGCAACCGGACGTGGACGACCTCGAAACCAGTCTCCGCCACGACTCCGGCGGAGTAAGGGGCGATCCCTTTCAAGAAGGAATAGTTGCCACGTGTGTTCCCGACCAACATGAAGTATGAGGATAGCTCATCCTCGGCGGCGGTGTGAACGGCGGATGGGCGGTTCGGCGTTAAGCTGACGGCATTCGATGTTTAGAATGTTTTGCAGGGATCGAGGTCCGAACAGTGAGGATTGCGACTTTCAACATCAACAACATTAACAAGCGGCTGCAGAACCTTTTGGCCTGGCTCGCCCAGGTTGCGCCGGATGTCGTTTGCCTCCAGGAACTAAAGGCCGCGCAGGAGACATTTCCCGTGGATTCCCTTCGCGCTCTCGGCTACGAAGCCGTTTGGCAGGGTGAGCGCTCGTGGAATGGGGTGGCAATCCTGGCGCGAGATCACGCTCCAGTGCTGGTCCGCTCCAGCCTGCCCGGTAACCCTGAGGATTGCCAGGCGCGCTACATCGAGGCGGCCGTAAACGGAGTCTTGATCGCTTCCATCTATCTGCCAAATGGAAATCCTCAGCCTGGTCCCAAGTTCCAGTACAAGCTTGCATGGTTTGAACGCCTCATCACCCATGCCGCCGGACTCATTGCGGCCGGCGTGCCGGTAGTATTGGCGGGCGATTACAATGTCGTACCGGCGCCGCAGGACATCTATCCAACGCGATCCTTAGACGACAACGCGTTGATCCAACCGGAAAGCCGCGAGGCCTTTGCCCGACTGCTGGATCAAGGTTGGACAGATGCTCTGCGGCGATTGTACCCCAATGGGCCGCTGTGGACCTTCTGGGATTACAAGCGCGAGCGGTGGCCGGCCGACAAGGGCATGCGGCTCGATCATTTCCTGCTCTCGCCGGAGATAGCGGGTCGCTTGACAGACGGCGGTGTAGACCGATCTGTGCGGGGCGAAGAAAATGCCAGTGACCACGCTCCGGCGTGGATCGTCCTTGATGTTTGATGTTGCACTCCCTTCCGGCGAGGCCAACTGACTGTGCCTGCGGTCGTATCCTGTGTGCATGACGAATAAGCTTTTCGCTGTTGCAACAGTCTTCTTGCTGATCGCGTTCGCCGCTGCCCAAAGCACAACTCCCAATGCACGCCCTCGGGCCTCCGACCTGGGGTTGAAGGTCGGCATTCTGCCGGCCGGGCCGCTCGATGCGATCACCGATGTCGCCGGTGTCGAAGTCGGGCAGAAGACCATCGTTGGCGGCGACAACATCCGCACCGGGCTGACGGCCGTTTTGCCACACTCCGGAAACCTCTATCGCGAGAAGGTGCCCGGAGCCATTTTTGTAAGCAATGGTTTCGGAAAGCTGGTTGGCTCCACGCAGGTAGAGGAAATGGGCGATATCGAAACGCCCATCCTTTTGACGTCCACCACAAGCGTCCCGCGCGTGGCCGACGCTCTGATCAGCTATATGTTGGCTCTGCCGGGCAACGAGGAAGTGCTCTCGATCAATCCGGTTGTCGGCGAAACCAATGACGGATACTTGAGCGACATACGTGGCCGCCACATCACGCCAGATGACGTGTTCGCTGCCATCAAGGACGCCAAGGGCGGTGCGGTGGAGGAGGGCGCTGTCGGTGCGGGCACCGGGACGGTAGTCTTCGGCTGGAAAGGGGGAATAGGGACCTCGTCGCGTCGCCTGCCTGCCAGTCTCGGTGGATACACGGTGGGTGCTCTTGTGCAAACGAATTTCGGCGGTGTGCTCACGATTGCGGGCGCACCCGTCGGCCAGGAACTGGGCCAATACTATTTGCGTCAGGAACTACAGCACGCCGGCACCGGCAAGGACAAGGCAGACGGGTCATGCATGATGGTCATTGCCACTGACGCACCCATGGACGCGCGCAACTTGAAGCGCCTCGCGGCAAGGGCATGGCTGGGTGTTGCGCGCACCGGGAGTTCAGCCTCAAACGGCAGCGGAGACTATGCGATCGCGTTCTCGACGGCGGCGCAGGTGCGGATCCGCGGCAACGACCAAACGCCGACGCGGAAGATCGAAGTGCTGAACAACGACGCCATGTCTCCACTTTTTCTAGCGGCGATCGAGGCGACGGAAGAAGCCGTTTACAACTCCATGTTCAGGGCGACGACGATGACCGGGAACGGACACACGGTCGAGGCTCTGCCGATTGCAAGGACTGTGCAAATACTGAAACTACACCGAGTCATCAAATAATCAACCGGTCGCTCCGGTTCGGCACAATGACTTGATCAAATCCGTGACGGCTTTGCGAATCAGTTTTAGATCGAGGTCCGGCGTCAAGGCCTCGCGGTCGAAACTCGCAGCCAACTGGTCCATGCCGCCGGGAATAGCAAACGTGAATCCTGGGTAAAAAAATGCATTGTTCCATTGACACGCCTGCTTTTATGCAGTACACTCTGCCTTCCCCCAGTTCTGGCTGGACCACGTCAGTCTTCGCGAAATCCAATCCGGAGGACGACCTTGCTTACACTACGACGGTTGCTGTTAGTTCTTTTCGTTTGCATTTTCGGGATGCTGGCATCCAAGGCGCACGCCGACGTTACCGGATTCATTTTAGGAACCGTGACGGATCCTAGCGGCGCCGTGGTGCCGGGCGCAACGGTCAAGTTATCGAACGCCGATACCGGACTGCAGCGGACGGCGGTTTCGAGCGCCGGTGGCGATTACGAGTTCCTGGCAGTGCCGGTCGGAGTCAACTATTCTCTCTCGGTCGAAGCCCCTAGTTTTCGTCAGACCGTACAGTCTGGAATTACCCTCCAGGTGAATCAGCGGTTGCGCATAGACATCCAGCTCGAGGTTGGCCAGGTAGCCGAAACCGTGAGTGTCACCAGCCAAACGGTTCAGGTGGAAACGACCAACACTCAATTAGGAGATGTCATTGACGACCGCAAGATGACCGCTCTGCCGCTGAACGGGCGCAGCTATTTGGATCTTCTGGGCCTCCAGGCAGGGGTCGCACCACTCAACGCGACGGGCAATGGCCAGCCCGTTTCAGGCAACCTCACAACCGGCCAGGTCTCGGTGAACGGCCAGCGGGAAAATACCAATTCCTTCATGGTAAACGGCGGCACGGTGGAAGATCGGGGATCCAACGGCGCGTCGATCGTTCCTACGCTCGATTCGATACAGGAGTTTCGCCTTCTGACTAACTCCTTCGACGCCGAATACGGCCACTTCTCCGGCGCCATTGTAAATGCGATTACCAAGTCAGGCACGAACTCACTTCACGGAACCCTGTTTGAGTTCCTGAGGAACGACAAACTGGATGCCCGGAACTTTTTCGCCGACCAAAGAGGCGTCTTCCGCCGCAATCAATTCGGGTTTGCCACTGGGGGCCCTATTATCAAGAACCGGCTATTCTTCTTCACCGACTATCAAGGTACTCGCCAGGCGGAAGCCAGCACCTCGGCTCTGATTTCCGTGCCGTCAGCCCAGGAACGAACCGGCGATTTCTCCGACGTGGGCACAACTGGATTTGCGGCGCTGACTGGCACGGTGCGCGGGGATACGTCGGCGGGAGCAATGGCGTCCGTACTCACCCAGCGGCTCGGGTACACGGTTAAGCCAGGCGAACCATATTGGACACCGGGATGCGATACCACCTCGGCCGCCATGGTGGGAATCTGTGTTTTCCCGAATCAAGTGATTCCGAAACGCGCGATGTCGCCGGCCGCGTTGGGAACGCTGGGTTTTATCCCGCTGCCCACGGGCACATCACCTGAAGGCCAACCTTTCTTTTCCACCACTGGCCTGGCGACGACGGTCCGCGATGACAAACTGGGGGAACGTGTCGACCTAGCTACTGCCGGGACTGGCAATTGGGCCTTCTACTACCATTTCGATGACGCTACCGTCGGTAACCCCTACGGACAATCGGATATTCCCGGATTCGCATCTCAGTTGCCCTCGCGTGCGCAGCAAGTCAACATGAGCAATACGAAAATATTCGGTCCGACGGCTGTGAATGAGCTACGGCTTAACTACGTACGTGTCGCTTACCCGGGCAATGTTCCCACCCAGGGCTTGGGTAAAGTGAGTACCTTTGGCTTCACCGAAGGCGGGCAGGGCCTGATCCCGGCCAATCCCGCCATTGAAGGCGTCCCACAGATTTATTTGAACCAGCTCGGCATAAATTTTGGTTCAGCGGTCACGGACGGCAACTACCAGAATACATATCAACTGCTGGATGGATTTTCAAAGATTGTGGGCAGGCACACGCTCAAGTTTGGCGGAGGCGATCAGCAGAATCAGTGGAACCGGCGTGGCGGACCTCTTCCCAACGGCCAGTTCCAGTTCAACGGCGGCGAAACCGGAAACGACTTTGCCGACTATCTGCTCGGCGCGCCTGACGCCTTTATCCAGAGCAGCCGTCAGTTCATCGATGCGCGGAGCAACACGTTTGATATATACGGGCAGGATAGCTTTCACGTCCGCGCAAACCTTACCATAAACTTCGGGCTGCGTTGGGAGGTCAGCCAGCCCTGGTCCGATACACAGAACCGCATTCAAGCATTTGTGCCAGGGCAGCAATCCACAATTTTCCCAGACTCACCGACGGGCTGGCTCTTTCCCGGAGACAAAGGGATCCCCTCGACTCTGGGACATACACGATATAACAATTTCGCGCCGCGGCTCGGCATCGCGTACGCTCCATCCGGCTCGTCCGGCCTTGCGAAATTCCTCTTCGGAGAAGCCGGCAAAACCAGTATTCGCGCCGGGGCCGGCATGTTCTATACGATCTTCGATACCACTGGCACAACTTACGAGACGGGCGACGCGCCCTTCGGTTTCTATTACGTAAGCCCGACGCCGATCTACCTCGAGACGCCCTATCTGAGCCGTATCTCCTCGTCCGACAATCCGGGTCAAAGGTTCCCATTTGTCCCTCCGGTGCCCGGCAGCGGGGAAAGCTTTGCGCCGTTTCAGCCCATCGCATACTCTCCGGCCTTTTCGCTGGGCAACAAGCTCCCTTACGCGATCGACATGAACCTGACCATTCAGCGTCAGTTCGGGAAGTCTACGATCGTGACCGTCGGTTACGTCGGCACGATAGGAAGGCACCTGTTTTCCCAGGAGGACTTCAACCCGGGCAGCGCGGCGCGGTGTCTTGAAATCCGCAGTCTGTACATAGCTGCCGGGCAACCCGGCGGAGCCTGCGGTCCGTATGGCGAGGATACCATTTACAATATCGATGGCCAGACATTTAATGGTACCCGTCCCTATTCGGTCACCTCCGGGCGGTATCTGAGTCAGGGCGAGCTGGACTTCGGCGATAACACCTACGAAGCGGCTATTGCCAACTCGGATTACCACTCGTTCCAGGCTACTGTGAATAAGAGCATGGGCCCGCTCAGATTTCTTGGTGCTTACACGTTCGGTAAGTCTCTTGACGATGCTTCCGCTTTCGGCGACTTAATCAATCCGTTTAACAATCGCCTGAGCCGGGCTCTCTCGGCATTCGACGTCACGAGCAACTTTGTAGCCAGCTACTCCTATAGTCTGCCGTTCCAACATTTCAACACCACGGGATTTGCGCACGCTCTGCTGAGTAACTGGGATATTGCGGGAATCACGAGATTCTCCACGGGCCTTCCCATTACTTTGTTCGCCAGCGGCGACACTTCCCTTTGCGGGTGCGAAGGCCTCGGGACCGGAGCGGTGGACACTCCGAACTACAATGGACAGCCGGTTGCGACGTATAATCCGCGGACCGCCGGCTTTCAATATTTCGACACGAGTTTATTCAGTTATCCCCAACTGGGCAGCGAAGGCACCGCCAATCGCCGTTTCTTCCACGGCCCAGGCTTGAATAACACGGATCTTTCCCTGGTGAAGACTGTCCAGATCAATGAGCGATTCGGACTTGACATCCGCGCTGAATTCTTCAATGCGTTCAATCACGCGCAGTTTAACAACCCGGTGGGGAACCTGGCTTCGAGCAACTTCGGCCGCGTTACCAGCGCGCGCGATCCCCGAATCGGGCAACTCGCGTTGAAGGTTCGATTTTGAAACTACGGTGCCGACCTCGCGTAAGCACGAACTGATCGAAGCGGCCTGGCCGGAGTTCGGTAGCTGCGATAGGCCCTCCACCGCCTCGTTGGAGGAATTTCAATCGCGGATCGACACTGCCAGAGGGGTGATGGAGTCGCGCCGCCTGACGCACCTCGTAGTTTATGGAGATCGTGAGCACTTTGCGAATCTGGCCTATCTGACAGGTTTCGATCCTCGATTCGAGGAAGCATTGCTCATTATTCCTCTGCGTGAGATGCCGGCCTTAGTGGTCGGCAACGAATGCGAGGCCTACCTGAGCGTGAGCCCGCTGTTTGCCGCGGGACGATTGCGTAGTGAGCGCTTCCAACCCTTTTCGCTGCTGAATCAGCCGCGCAATAGCAGCCGGCCGCTGAGCCAGATCTTCCGCAGCCTTGGCATCACACGAGGATCGTCGGTAGGTTGCGTGGGCTGGAAGTACTTCACTGCCGCCGAGCACCCTCTCGGACTTCGCGCGATTGATTTGCCCGCCTACATTACCGATACGTTGCGCGAGCTGGCCGCGCCTGAATCCGTGGTCAACGCGACAGACATCCTCATGCATCCGGACGCAGGCCTCCGCACCTTCTGTTCACCCGCGGAAATCGCCTACTTCGAGTACACCAGCGTGCTGGCGTCTGAAGGAATGCGGCGGATCATTCTTGGTCTGCGCGATGGCATGAGCGACTACGAAGCGGCACAGCGGGCCGCCTACAACGGGGAGCCACTGAGTTGCCACATGACGTTCGCAACCGGGCAAAACCGTCACGGCGGACTGGCCAGCCCCGTGGGCGCCAGGATCCGCCGCGGGGACTTTATCAGTATGAACGTATGCTACTGGGGCGCCAACAGTTGCCGTGCGGCCTGGGCAGCTTCCTCGGCCGCGGATATCCCGCGTGAGGCGCAGGCTTACGTCACGGAATTCGCCGGAGTTTATTTCGAGGCTATAAGCGAGTGGTTCGCGCTACTGCGGATCGGAGAAACCGGCGATAGCCTGAATGAGCTAATCCGGACCCGGCTACCTTTTGAGAGATTTGGCATCTTTCTGAATCCTGGTCATTTGATTCACTTGGATGAATGGCTCAGCTCACCCATCTTTCCGGGATCGCAAATTCGAATTCATTCGGGGATGGTTATGCAAGTCGACGTAATTCCTAGTTCTTCGACTTACTTCTCGACGCGCGTGGAGGACGGCATCGTGATAGCGGACGAGGACCTGCAAGCGAGGCTGAGGACGCAGTACCCCGACTGCTTCTCCCGATGCCTGCAGAGGCGAAACTTCATGCAAAATACTTTGGGGATTGCGGTCAACGACGACGTCCTGCCGCTGTCTAATATACCCGCGATTGTTCCCCCTTATCTCTTCAGGCCAAACCAGATCCTGGCGATGGCGAAATAGCACCATCCCAATTGCTGAGCATCTTAGCCAAAGATTACGCAGCGGCCTTCTTCGCCGCCCATCGCTTCTTCATGGCGATGCTGAGCGCCTTCCGCGCGGCGGCGGAAAACTTGGGCTTAGGTCTAGATGCCTTGGCCACTGTCTTCTTGGCCGGCGCTTCGGCTTTGCCCTTGATCTTAGCCCACCGGAGCTGCTGCGCCTCGCGCATTCTCTGGCGGACGGCGGCACTCCGCTTCCGCCGCTTTGGTTTTTCCGAAGCTTCTTCGTTGTCGTTGGACGCCACGGATCCGCCGGTCAGCATCGCGCGCAATTGGGCAATCTGCGTGTCGATATCTTTCTTCTTTGCCTCGAAGCCATAGATAGCGGCTTCTATCATTGTGTTTGTCAGTTTAGCCACGATTCCTTCCTATAACCATCTTGGCACAGAGAAGGCGAAACGTATAGGGTTAATCTGAGCGGCTATAGCGAAATCAGCTATGCGGTATAGCGCTCGAGTTGCAGCGGCGCCGCGGAATCGCGAATGAGCAGCCTTACGGGCAGCAGGAGGTCCTGAGGTGAGCTGTATTTGCCTTCGACTGCGCCGGAGACAAGCTCGAAAGCCTCCTTGCCCACTTCATACATCGGCGTCGAGACAGTGGTCAGTTTCGGCTGCGTAAATTCCGACGTTATGGTTCCGTCAAAGGATGCCAGGGAAACTTCGCCGGGAACGCGAATGCCCTGATCGTTGAGAAATTGCAAAGCGCCGACCCCCACGGTGTCGCTGAAAGTAACGATTGCGGTGGGGTGCTTTCGTCCCACGTTCCACAGGCGCTTGCAGGCATCGTAGCCGCCATACAAGGTCAGCGCACCAGTCTCGAATAGCGCCGGATCGTCCTGAAAGCCGTACTTGCGGGCGTAACGCTTGAAGCACGCCAATCGCTGCCGGATCGGCAGGACGGCAGGCTCACCGGAAATGTAGGCAACCCGGCGGTGACCCATGCCGGCGAGCATTTCGACGGTCATGCGTACGCCCGAGTTGTAATCCGCCGAAACCTGGTGAAAGAGCGCGGGATGCAGATGCCGGTTCAGGAGAACCAAGGGGTATCCGGCTTCCCGCATCTCCCGCCAGATTCCCTCCAACTTAGGCCTTTCGCGGGTAAACGGCGGAGCCACGATGATGCCATCCACGCGGAGGCTCTTCATTTCCTTCACGCGCTGGGCGTAGGAGCTCATTTCGTAAGAGCCGTTACTGAGAAGCACGTGATACGACAGGGCTCGCGCGGCATCTTCAATGCCTTTGAATACCTCGCTGTAATAGGGGTCGCTGCTATTGGGTACGATAACCCCGACCAGCGCGGACTTGCCCATTACGAGCGCGCGAGCCACGCGGTCCGGCTCGTATTTGACCCGTTCGATCACTTTACGCACCCGGGCTTTAGTCGCTTCGGAAATTCTGGGATGGTCTCGCAGGGCGAGCGAGATAGTCGTGGTCGAAAGACCTAGCTTCCGGCCGATGTCCTGGAGTGTAATCTTGCCTTTCAAACCATACTACTGTAGCGCAAATTCCGGGCCGGAGATGTCCGCGCCGATAGCTTGGCGCCCCCTAGAGGTTGATCGTTAAACTGGAACTAAGACAAAACCACCACGCGCCCCATGGGCTGGAGGACTCGACGCCAGCTCTGAAAGGCCCAGTTTTTGGTCTTGAAAATCGCGAAGAACCCAGTATAATGGATTAGTTTAATCGTTTAACCAAAGGACAATGGCCGCTTCGGCGGGGGGGCGGCGAACTATTGGATACGGGACTCACAGGCCATCGGGCGCTGGTCACGGGCGGCGCCAGGGGAATCGGATTTGCGATTGCATCCGCGTTGGCTCGCGAAGGTACGCATCTGGCAGTAGCCGATATCGAGCCGGATCCGGAGGCGCTGGCCGTGCTCGAAGGTTTATCCCCTGGCGTGGTGTCGATCCGTGCCGACGTAGGCTCCGAAGCGGAATCGGTGCGCATGGTTGCGGAAGCCGAGGCGGGCTTGGGGAGCATCGACCTGTTCGTGAGCAACGCCGGGGCAGCCTGGCACGAGCCTGTCACCAAGGTCACCGCGGAGAACTTCTACCGAACGCTGAACGGCAACCTGGCGGGCTGTGTATGGGGCGCCCGCGAGGCGGCGCGGCGTATGGTGGCGCGGCGCGCAGGGGCGATGCTGATCGTCGGCTCTACCGTCCGTTTTTGCCCGGCATATCGGGAAGGCGTGTACCGGGCGTCCAAAACCGGGCTGAAGGCTTACATGGAAACTCTGGCGCTCGAATTGGCGCCTTTCGGAATTCGCGTGAATATGCTGACACCAGGACATTATCCGACTCGCATCAACGCGGGGATGACGGAAGAAAAGGCGCGGCGGCTGCGGCGCGAAATACCCTTGCGGCGCTTTGGCTCTCCCGACGAATTGGGGCCGGCCGCGCTGTTCCTGCTCTCGGATCGGTTGAGCTCTTACGTCACCGGCGCTGAGATTGTCGTGGACGGCGGCTTGGCGTTGCGCGCGTTGGCGATGTACAGCGAAGGCGAGATCTTAGATTGGAATTCTGAATAGGAACCGCCCGGCGATGTTCGTTACTATCGATTCTCAACTCTTGCAGCAGTTCACGGCGCGGGTGTTCCGTGCTTGCGGCGCACCGGATGCGGAAGCCGTTATAGTCGCCGGCCATCTGGTGACGGCCAACCTGATGGGCTATGACACGCACGGCGTAATCCGCATTCCGCAGTATCTGGACGATGTGCAAAATGGAACGATCGTGCCAGGCGCTCCGATTACCATCCACCACGATACGGAGACCACGGCGGTGGTGGATTGCGGCTGGAACTTCGGCCAGGTGGGGGGCCAGCGCGCCATCGATATCGCGGTGGACAAAGCCAGGCGCCATCACGTCTCCACAGTGGTCACGCGGCGTTCCAACCATGCGGGGCGCATAGGCACCTATACGCAGCGCGCCGCTAACGAAGGCATGCTGGCGCTGGCTGTCTGCAATTCTCCCATTCACGGCCATTTCGTTCTGCCCTGGGGAGGTACAGAGGGGCGGCTGGCCACCAACCCGATCTCCTTTGCGTTTCCCGGTAACGCAGCCGGCCCCATATTGGCCGACTTTTCGACCGCCGAGAGCTCGGAAGGGGCCATACGCCTGCACCGCAATCAGGGCAAGGAGGTACCAACGGGCTGGATTGTAAATTCCTCCGGTGCGCCGACCCGTAACCCTGATGATTTTTACGGACCGCCGCCCGGCGCCATCCTGCCATTCGGCGGCAGCAAGGGCTATCGCGGTTTCGCTTTGTCCGTGCTGGTGGAGGTACTGGGCGGCATCCTGGGTGGTTCGAGCACGCTGGCCAAACAACCGGGTAACGGTCTGGGCTTCATCGTGGTGGACATCGGGGCGTTTCTGCCGCGCGAGCAGTTCGATACGCTGGTGCATGAGATGCGCGACTACATCAAATCCAGCCCGATCGCTCCCGGACACGAAGAGGTGTTTATGCCGGGCGAGCCGGATTATCGCAAGATGGAGCGCCATTTGTGCGAGGGAATCGCGATTGACCAGAACACCTGGGAGCAGATCGCGGAGGCGGCCCGCGCCATGGGAATTGATTCCCCGAAAGTGACACCGTCCGCCGGCGCCTAACCGTATCAGGCCCGCGAGAGAAACGGCAGCGGCTTGCCGTCGGATAGTTTGAAGGGGCGGCCGATGCCGCTCACATATTCCTTTTGATAATCGATGCCGACCTTCTGATAGATCGTCGCGACGAGATCGGGCACCTCCACCGGGTTATCCCGGACCTGGGCCCCTTCGCTATCGGAAGCGCCCCACACCTGCCCGCCGGGAACGCCGGCTCCCGCCATGACTAGCGAGAAGACGTTGGGCCAGTGGTCGCGGCCGGCATTTACGTTGACCTCCGGAGTGCGGCCGAATTCGCCGGTCATGATGACCAAGGTGCGGTCCAGCATGCCGCGCTGGTGCAGGTCTTCAATGAGAGCCGAAAAGGCGCGATCCAACTCAGGCAGGTAGCGTTCTGAGAGGCTCTCGAATACCTTGGCGTGGTGGTCCCACTTATAGTAGCCATTAGAAACGGTGACGAAACGAACGCCATTTTCCACAAGGCGGCGGGAAAGCAGCGCGCCTTGCCCGAGCGGTGTTCTGCCGTAGCGCTCGCGCACCGTTTCCGGCTCTTCCTGGAGAGCGAAAGCCCGCTTGGTTCGGGGCGAACGGATGAGATCGTAGGCGGTCTTCTGAAATGCGTCCACGGTTTCGAAAGCGCCGCTGGCATCGTAGCGTCGAAACGCCGAGTCCACCAGCGAGAGCAGAGAATTGCGGCGATCCATGCGGCCCCAATCCACGTCCATGGGCAGCTTGATATCCCGCACGGAAAATTTTGGATCGTTGGGGTCACCCGTCTCAAAAGGCGCGAACTTTGCCGGGATGACTCCGGCGCCCTCCCAAAGTCCGGTCATGCCGGGAATTGAAATGTAGGGTGGCAGTTCGTTGCGCGCGCCCAGTTCTTTCACGATCACCGCGCCCAGGCTCGGATGGTGGACGGTGGCGATAGGCTCGTGGCCGCTCAGCACCAGGTACGAGGCCTTCTCGTGCACGCTGTTCTTGTGAGTCATCGAGCGGATGATGGCGTACTTATCGGCCTGGCGGGCCATCATCGGCAGATGCTCGCAAATCTGGATGCCGGCCACATTGGTGTTGATCGGCTTGAATACGCCGCGAAATTCAGCGCGTGCATCGGGCTTCATATCGAGCGTGTCGATATGGCTCATACCGCCACTCAACAGGATGTGAATGACGGAAATATCCTTCGCTGAGGGCGCTGAGGGGGCCGTAGCGGCACGGGCTCGCAGGGCCAGCACGTCGCTCCACGCGAGCGAGCCGAAGACTCCCAGCGATCCGACTTTGAGAAATGCGCGTCTGTCGACCATAACTGACTCCCGTGACGATACAAGCGTTCAATGGTTATAGATAAATTCTTTCGAGTTGACCAGCGCCCACAAGACGTCCTGGAAAACTTGCGCGCGCCCGTCCGGCGGCGCTGCGGAGGCAATTCGTTCCTTCACCGCGCCCTGCTCCTCCGGCCGGGCATGGCGGGCCAGCGTCGCGAGAAAGAGCCGGTCGGCGACTGCGGCGTTATCCAATTCAGGCGCCGCGAGCCACTTGGCCAGGCGGCCCTCCGGCGAAACGATTTTATCGTTGAGGGTGGTCCCGTTCATCATGTGCAGGATTTGGGTGATGCTGGGATCCTCCTTGCGATCCTGCGCAAATTCGCGGTCCGCGACGCGGCCGAACGCCGTCAGCAGGAAAGAAGGCGCGCCGTGAGGGATTTGCATGGCGCGCGTGCCCGGAGCCCATCCGGTAAAGCGCTCTTCCACGCCGGTGATTTCGACGATCGCGTCCATCAGTTCCTCGGCGCTCATGCGCTTCAAGTAGTAGCGCGAATAGTTCACCGCGTCGTGCCGGTTGGAGTCGTTCGGAAGAGAAGATAACTGATAAGCGCGGGAATTCAGAATGGTCCGCTCGAGATGCTTGATGCTGAAGCGGTGGGCGACGAAATCCGCTGCCAGCGCATTCAGGAGTTCAGCATCGGAGGGCGGATTGGTCACGCGAAAATCGTCCACGGGCTCGACGATTCCGCGCCCAAAATACCTGCGCCAGATACGATTCGAGATGGTGCGGGCGAAAAACGGGTTGGTGGATGAAGTGACCCACCGCGCAAGCGCCTGCCGTATGTCCTGGCCTGGCTGCTCCGCGTCGGTGGGGCCGTCCAGGTACTTAGGCTGGACTGGTTGTTTAGTCTTCGGATGAATGACCTCGCCCGAATCCTTCAAGTAAACGTCGCTCTCCGAGCCGGCGTGGACGAACTTGGTATCCAGCCTCGAGAAAAAGGCTGCGAATCCGTAAAAATCGTCCTGCGTGTATTTTTCCCAAGGATGGTTGTGACAGCGGGCGCACTCTACGCGGACTCCCAGGAAGGCCTGGCTCACGTGAGTCGCGATGTCGCCCGGGTCGAGTTTGCGAGACACAAAATAGAAGTTCGCCGTCGGTTCATAGAACAGATTGCCCTGGCTGACCAGCAATTCCGAAACCATGCGGTCGTAGGGCTTATCCTCGAAAACAGAATTGCGGATCCAATCGTAAAAGATCTTGGCGCCCTTGTCGCGGCTCTCATTGAACCCCAAGCGGAACAGATCGGCGAAATAGGTGGCCCAGCAATCGGCACGCTCCGAACGCTCGAGTAACGCGTCGATCAATTTAGCGCGCTTGGCGGAATCGCGAGAGTCGAGGAACTCCTGCGCCTCCTCCGGAGTGGGCAGCGTGCCCAGCACGTCGAGATACACGCGGCGTAGAAAATGCTCATCGCCGGAGGGCGCCGAAGGCAGGATATTCATGCGGCGCAGCTTTTCGAATACGAAGCGATCGACGTAGTTATTGGCCTGCATGGCCGGATAATCCGGTCCGGCCGCGCTCTCGACGACGAAGACGCGGGCGGCGATGGCCTGTCCCAAGGTGCGCACCATGATGGTAGACTCGCCCGGAGCAACAGTCTTCAGCACGCCGGCGCGGCTCACGCCGGCAATGGACTCGTCGTTCGAAGTGAACTGCACTTTGTCCGTCATATCTTCGACGCTGCCGTCCGTGTAGCGGCCCGTGACGATCAATTGCTGCGTCTGACCCACGCCCACCATCCAGCGCTCAGCGGGATAGACCGAAAGCGATGCCAGACGCGGCGATCCCGCGCTGTCGTACTTGGCCCCCGCGCGCAGCCATTCCACAATCGCGTCGTAAGGCAGCGAGCCTTTTTCGAAGCGCACTCCGCCGCCATGCGGAATCTGGAACGTCGGTTTTTTCAGGATCAAGCTGGCTTCGGGATCATTCAGATTGACGCGGCGGCCATCGGAGGCTTTTACGATCGCCTGATAATCCAGGCTCGGTTCGTAACCGAACAGCGAAAGCTTAAAGCCCGCCTTACCGCGAATAGAACCGTGGCAGTTAGATCCCGCACAACCAAACTTGGTAAAAATGGGGACAATGTCTTTCACGAAGCTTAGCTCGCGGGAGCCTCCGGCCGCGCGGACCTCGACGTTTGCCGAAGCGGTGGCGCCACCCCAGGAAGCCGTCAGCCGCGCGTTGCCGGCCCCCAAGGCGCGCACCAATCCCGGCTGTTCGAGCCGCGCCGCAGCGGGTCCAGTCAATTCTATCTTTGCCTGAGTCGTTACATCCCGCGCCATGCCGTCGGCGTCTGTCCAGGTGACGGCGATGTGTTGGCGGGCGCCCTCGCCAAAGAGGATAGCGTCTTCCGGATAGATCGTCAGCTTGCCCGGCTGAGCCGCGAGCGGCGCGCCAATCAAACTGGCCGCCAGTATCCACGCGGCAATGTAGAGCGACTCACGCATAAATTTCCCTTGATCAATTGCCGTTCTGCCGCGCGTTGGGGCCCGCGATATGCACAGTCACCGGCGCCGACTCGCCGAGCACGCGTCCGCTCGCCGGGTCGCGGGCAATCATGACCACCTTTACGGATTCCTGCGCGCCCTCGGCCGCGGTGACGGGAACCTCCAACTCTTCGCTGCCGGCCGGAACGCTGACGTGGCCCATATTCAACCCCGGCGATTCAGTTCTGGCCTCGACCACGATTGGACCGCCGCCCTGCTCGAAATAGAAAAGATTCAGCTTGAGATGACCGGGCTCGCCTTTGGTGATGGCCAGCCGTTCGGGCGCGGTGACCAGCACAGGCGGCGGCTTCACGATGGTCAGATAAAGATCGTCCTGCTCCCCGGGAGCGATCTTGACTGTGCGGTTCTTACGCATCACCCGGCCTTCCCGTTCAACCGTGCGGCCGGCGAAGCTGCTCTCGGCGCGTATGTGGATTTTGTAGGTTCCCGGCTTGGTGGCCGCGTCGATTTCGAGCGGCACGTCGACCACGGTACCGTCCACGAACAGATCCTCTCCATCATTGCCTTTGAACGTTGTATTTTTCGGTTCGGCGGTAACGCGCTCCGCGCTTACGCCCCGTGGCGCGCCCTCGACCCACACCACCACCGGCGCTTTCCAGCCATCGATTTCGTTGATCCGAAAATTCTCGATTTCGCTGTCCGGATGTTTGAACGACTCGATCACATGCACGCCGCCGGTGCGATGGACCTGCACCAACAGCGTGGTCTTCCGGCCCAGGCAGGCGGTGACGTTGGTTCGCAGCACGTCTACGTGATAGTCAGGCTCGATGGGACGCACCATGAGGCGGTAGATGAAGCCGTCTCCGCCGCGATACATGGCATCCCGAACGACAATCCTGTATCGTCCGGCCTTCGCGAATTGGTATACCAGATCGGGATCGTGCGTGGCGGCGTAATGTATGAAAGAGTTTGGCGCCGGATCGTCCTCGAACGCAAGCTTGCTTCCGTCGGGGCCGAACAACGTGAGTACGGGGTCGGTGCGCAGCCCAAGCTCCCAGGCCAGCGCATGAAATTCGTAGCGGGCGCCTTCGGCAACATCCAATTCGTAAGTGTGAAAACGGTGCAGGTAGTCGCTATCGCGCGCGGCGATTTCGGAATTCACCACCACTGGCGCGTGCAACAGTACGGGTTGCGGGGCGCTATCGGAGACGGTGATCTCAGGGGAATCTGAGATTTCGAAAGGCAGCGGCTGCGCGGCTTGCTGCGCGCCGGCGGCGAAGTGCAGCCGGTGCCGGCCGGGAATCACGCCGGTGGGGACGTCCAGGCTAAGTGCTAAGGCGCTGTCTGAGTGACTCAGAATTGTCGCCTGCGCCGGTTCTCCATCCAGCCAGACACGGTCGATCGGGCTCATGTGAGTGCCGCGCACTGTGATCCGGACGATTTTCCCACGCCCGGCGCCCGCCGGAATCGCATACATAGGATAGGCGCGATCGGTGACCGTCAAACGGTAATCTGCGCCCGGAGCGCTGCGGCTGAAACTGGCGTTTACGCGCACGAAGTACGTGCCGCCGCGCGGGAAGGTGTACTCCAGGTGGGCGTCTTTCTCGATATAGTAGTCGTCGCAATAGGCGATCTGCTGGCCGCGCTCGTCCAGCAGCGCGAGCACGGGATCAAGCGGCGAGCCAATGCGAGCGGCGGCGATATCGAAAACCAGCGTCTGCCCGGGGCTTGCCTGGAAACGAAAAAAGTCTGCATCTTCCGCATCGGCGGTGCCATTGATCAGCACCGGATAAGAAATCGTCTGCGCCAACCCAGGGCGATCGTTTGGCTCCGCTTCGTTTATTTCCGGAAGAGTGCCGACGTCAAACAGGCCGAGCGCGGTTCCGGAAGGCGTGAACAGGCGGAATTCGTGCACTCCGGTTTCCGCGCGCGAAGCTATGACCATCTGCGCCGTGATACGGCGGGGACCGGCGGAAAGAATGCGGCCTTCGATTCCCGGCGAAGTAAATTCCAGGCGTGCGGCACTATCGAGATTGGCGCCGCTGATGGCCACTTCAAAGGTGGACCCCAGGCGCCCTCCGTGCGGAAATACCGAGGAGATCTGCGGGGCGAGCGAGGGTTCCGTGGCGGCCATGACGGGAAGAGCGGCGGCGCCTCCCAGCAGCAACAGAAAGACAGCGCGAAAAAGCGGCACTCCCGGCATTGCAAAACCTTGCGGTTAATCGTTAAACTTTATACCATTATACTGCTGCGCGCGGCAACCAGCGCACGCCGGAGGTGGCACGTGAGAGGCAGCACCATAACACTTGAGGATTATCCGCTGGAGGACGCCATCCGCATCTTCCGCTCCGCAGGATTCGACTCTCTGGAAGTGTGGAAACATCACCTGAAACGGTGCAAGACAGCCGAACTGCGGCAGCGCCTTGCCGCGTGGGCGAAGGGTTGCGGTATCGGCATGGGAGGGTTCAACGCAGTCGGCGAAGACTACTTCCAGCCGTTTGGGACCGATGCCGCGCTGGAGGCGGCGCTCGAAGGCCTCAAGGCAGACACGCAGATCGCCCTGGCGCTCGGCTCCCGCGATCTCCTGATCTGGGAGGGCCGCGCACCGCAGGGAACTGCCGAGTCTGAATGGATCGAGCGTTTGCTGCCGAGACTCACGGAATTTCTGCGGGCTGCGATCGCCTACGCGAGCTCTCTGGGCATCCGCATTCTGACCGAGCCACATCCGTTCACGGTCGGCATGAGCGACCGGTTTCTCACCCGGCTTTGCGACGCCTTCGACTCTGAATGGTTCGGTGTTACATACGATTTCTGCCACTATGGCGTCGGCCGGCCGGCAGATTATATCGGAGCGGTGCGTGCGCTGGGTCATCGTATCCGGCACATACACTATTCGGATACGGACCAGAGGACATCCGAGCTGCACTTCCCGCCCGGCAGCGCGCGCCTCAACATGTACGGCATTCTGGACGCATTCAAGGACATAGGCTACGACGGTTCCATGGCCCTCGACCTTTACGGCTATCCGATGCCGGTTCATGAACTGGAGCGTTGCGCGAGTCGCCTGCGGGAGGCGTCGGAATATCTGGGGATCGGTTGAGGTCTTCCATAGTGACGGTAGCAGGGAGATCCCGGGGCTGGGACGGCCCGGGTGCGGGGGAAGCCCGTAAGTGATTGGATGGAAGCCGGAACGGTCGGGAAAAAAGTTCGGGCCGGGCTGTGACTGCGGTGATGGGCTACAGGAGAATTCGGTTCCTTTCGTAATCGCCGGGCGGAGCAATTGTGCATGATTGTGCATGTTGTGCATAGAAGCGCTGCCCTATAAGCCGCCGAAAATGTACCGGTAGGTCCAAACACCTGCACTCCGCCGGTAATTCCCTGGGCCGAGAGGGAGGCCACATGGTCCGGACCCGGCGAGACATCAACAATCACTTGGTTAATCCCCGGCAGGCCGAAGGTGCAGAATTGGCCGTTTCCGGCCGGGAAGGGATTACCTGTGCAGATTGGAGAGAAGCTCAAGGACCCGTTGGCTGCGTCGGTATAACTGTAGTCATAGTAGTCGCCCAAGGGCGTGGTGTAAACAAGCTTAACACTTACCTGGGTTCCCGAATCGCCGCCACTCCATGTAAGAGCGAACGGTTGATCGGAACTGACCGCACTTCCTGGTGAGAGATTTGTTTGGATCTGAATTGGGGAACCCACCGTGAACTGGCCGGCGAATGGGCCGGTTGTGGCGCTTCCGGCAGCGGCAATGGTATAGGCGCCCGGAGCGATAAAGCCGGCCGGCAGAGATTGCGCATATGTCACCGAGCCGTCTTGGGCCGTAGCCGGCGGTACGGCAACGGAGCCGGCCGGACCCTGGACTTGAATAGAGCCTGCCGACAATCCCGTGTACCCAGCCAAACACGATCTGGAAGTGGCGAGCGGGATGTAATCGTTAGCAGAATAGCTGCCGGGTTGCAGTTGGGGCGGTTGGGGACGCCGGAGCCCCGGTCCGGATAGGAAGGCCGCGGAGAAAGTGTCCGTTTCACCATCCTGGCCGGTACCTGTCGCGATGGTCCTGGTCAGGGAGACGTCACCGTATGACTGTGTTGGCGGATCGACACAGTGCCCGCGACCGGCGTGGATGCTGATGGTAACCGTCGGGCTGATCAGAGCTGTTTCAATGGCTACCGGCACAGCGCAGCCATCGCGAGTATCAGCCGGGATCTGAAAGCTGGCCTGGTCGACACCGACAAAACCTGGCGCCAGGCCAAAGTATGACAGGAGGGTCAACGGTTCACCGTCGACAATGCCACCTCCCGCGTATGGCATCTGCGCCGCGCCGCTGGGCGGAACGCCGTCGGGAGGCTGCGCATATTCGGCTGTCCCGAATCCATTGCCAAAGAGAGCGATATAGTCTCCCTGCGCGGCGCTATTCAAGGGCGAATTTACGGAATAGGCGCCGTCCGGGGCGACGTTGAGCGCGACCGCCTGCCCGCAACCGCTCGCATCCGTGGTGAACACTGCCGGGCTTGTCTGATTGAGGGGAACTTCGACAGGGGCGCTCGAACCTGCCGCAGTGGTTACGACCACCTCGGCCGTCGAAAAGCCCGAGTACAAGAACGGCACAGACGAGGGCACCTGGAAATTGATCTGTCCGGGTGAGACGAAGAAGAGTGGCGCCTGGATTCCGTTGATCGTGACTGACGTCCCGGCCAATGGTAGTGTCCTAATTTTGATTTTTTGGCTACGTGTGGGTGTTGTAGTCGGGAGGGCCAGCGAGAAACCAGCGCCCCAGGAGTTCTACGCCCTTTCCCATCTCCATACTCGGACCCGTGTGTGCGTATCGGTAGCAGAACTGAATCACGTGCTCAACGTTGGAAAAATCAAGGTACCTAATAAAGGCATAGACGTACAAAACGAGATCCCCGTTCAAGATGCTGTTGAATTTGGCTACGTCAATCCGTTCCGTAATTCCATACGAGATATCTTTAACCGGGTCTTCAGGAACCAGCACATGGCCGTGCACGGCGGTAAGAGCATTAGGTATTGCATTTTGGTACTCCGGGGTTTGGGGAAGGTCGTCGCCCCTGGGAAGGATGCGATATTCCGCCCCGGTCTCCATAATCCTCGCCACGGTCCTGCCCTTATTTGTGATGTCAAACAAGAACGTATTGTACGGCTGGGTCATATCTGGAGTTACGAACAACAGTTGTTGATGATGAACGCTGGAGACGATTATCCACGCCCGTTCGCTGTTTACTATGTGGCTGGATTGCTTCTGAATAGCGCGAAGAGTCCAAATGGCAGCGCATACGCCGAAGAATCCGATTATGGCAAGCGCGAAAGTCGTCCATCCCGTGAGGCGTGCATAGAAAAGCGTGATGCTTTCGAGATCACGAATATGCAGTTTTTCGGCATCGGCCTCGGCTCTTTCGCTTTCGGTCTTCTGATGGCCTTCTGCGTCAACCACAAACGGAAGCTCCTTTGTGCCGCGTTGATTGGATTGCCGGGCTTGATTGGCGCTAGTTCCCCCGTGTGGCTGTTCTATGCCACCTTTGTGCACCCCTACACTTGGGGCCTGCCCCCAAGCTGGGTTCCAGAACGAGGGAAGATATGCGAGCAGCGCGCAGGCCAGCGCAAACATGCGCATATAGAAAATGTATCACAAAAATGCTTGCCAGGTAGCGCGTTTCTGTATTACGATAATTACATGGCGAACGTACTCGGCATGGATAGGCAAGTCGGCATTATCGGTGCGCTGTGCGAGGGTTCCAGCATTCGCTCAATCGAGCGCACGACGGGCGTTCATCGCGATACCGTGATGCGCTTAGGTGTGCGGGTTGGGCAGGGATGCACGGCTATGATGGACGGTACGCTTCGCGATCTTCCTTGCGCCCGGCTGGAAATGGACGAAATCTGGGGGTTCATCGGAAAGAAGGAGAAGCACGTAAAGCCCGTTGACGATCCACGCGCGGGCGACGTATGGACCTTCTGCGCAATCGACGCCGATAGCAAGCTGGTACCTTCGTTCAAGGTTGGCAAGCGCACCAACGCCGCGGCGGACGCCTTCGTACAGGATGTGGCAAGCAGGATGCGCAACCGGGTGCAGATTTCCACCGATGGCCTAAAAGCGTATGTCGATGCCATTGAGCATTCTTTCGGTGGCGATGTGGACTACGCGCAAATCATCAAGACCTACGGCCATGAAGAAGTAAGCAATAATCGCCGGTACAGCGCGCCTGAGTTCGTGGCTTCCGAAAAGCGCCCGATCTTTGGAAACCCGGATTACGATCTGATTTCCACCAGCTATGTCGAGCGGTTGAACGCTACCACCCGGCAGCACATGCGGCGGCTCACCCGCTTGACGCTGGCCTTCAGTAAGAAATTTGAGAACTTTGAGGCGGCTGTGGGGTTGCACTTCGCGTACTACAATTTTGTGAAGCGCCACAGCACGCTGCGCATGACGCCCGCTATGGCTGCTGGTGTCAATGGCACACAATGGAACGTGGCGCAATTGCTTAAGGCGGTAGCATGACATACATCGACGAGTTGCGCGATGTTATTCGACACCTTCACGGTGTCGAGTCAAGGCATGTAGGGAGCGTTCCGGTAAAAGAGACATTTCATGGTCGCACGGTGTGGGATGGCTGCGTAGAGATATTCGTGCTAATCGGACACCCGACCTCCAGCAAGCTGTATGCGTGGTCGCACGCTACGGATGATCCAGACAATCCAAAACGCCACGTAATGGTCCTCCACAGCAACTTGACACACTCACCGCTACTCGCGGTAAGGGCTGCGATCATTCAGGAGTTTAAGGCTAATGCCACAGTTGAAGCCTAAGAAGATTGGACGCCCCAAGTTGCCCAAGGGAGAGGCTAAGGGACGGATCGTCCCCGTGCGCTTCAATGCCGACGATCTGAAGCGGATTACAGCGACAGCCAAAGCTGGTAAGGTAACGCTATCCGAATGGATACGGAGCACATTGAATGCTGCAACCTGAATCAACGAAATCGCTATTGGTATTCGTGATGGCTGCGTCGATTGCGATGCCAGCGATGGGCCAAACAGGAACCAAGCCCGCACCGCAAACTGCGACGGTGTACGTTTACCGAGCTAAGGCCCGCATTATGGGGGCCGCCATTCGACCTTCGATTTACTTTGATGGAATGGAACTCCGGCGGCTCGCCAAAGGAGAATACTTTTCGCGGTCAGTACCAACCGGGAAACATATGATCTCGGCGGGGCGAAGCGAGGTCGGCCAGTTGGTTGATATCGAGCGCGGCAAGGAATATTTTTTCAAACTAGACCACAAGAATACGTTTGTAACGGCAATATCGAACAGAGAGCCGATGATGCTTACACAGATTCCGGTGGAGCAAGCGCGGCGCGAAATGGACGGGCTGCACAAGCGATGACAAGCAAATTAGGACACTACCCGGCCAATTGTGCCGGTAGAGGAGTCTTGACAGCCACCGCAGTGGACACGGCGAGATTGCCTCCGAATATCGAGACGATAGAGCCCGGTGCGATCGGCTGCGCGTAGGAGGCGGCATTCACCACACCGTTCACATTGAGCTGTGGAACCTGGCAGAGTGCGGGATGAATCAAGAATGAGATGCAGCAGAGCAGCAGGAGCCGGATTCCGGCCACGCAGATGGGGCATTTTGACTCAAGCGAGGTGGTACGCGAAGAGTTAAACCGCAAACTCACGGCCGGCTATGTGTGGCGGCGCAGCCGTAGCACCCGCTGATTGTAGCTGTCGACGATGATGAGGTCACCGCCCGGATCCATACGGACGCCATGGGGACGGAAGAGTTCGGTGGCGAGGGGATCGGTTGAAACGAGTTTGTCACCCTTTTGGCCAGTGCCCGCGATGGTAGAGAGAGAGGCAGTTTTAGGGTCGTAGCGGCGAACCAGGTTGTTTTCGGCGTCGGCTATGACAATGGCGCCGTCACGGTCTACGCAGAGATCCTTGGGACCGTTTAACGGCGGCGTGACGGTGCCGGGACCAATCAGGGTTTTGATCTTACCGTCACGGCCCACGACCCGCAGGGCGTTGCCGCCGCGCTCCAGAATGTACACATTTTCCCGGTCATCGACGGCGACGGCGCGGGGATCGATCAGGGGGCCTTGCGCGGCCACGCTGCCATCTTCGGGAGCGCCTTTTGTTCCGTTCCCCGCGATGGTGGTGATCATCCCGGTTTGGAGGTCCACGCGACGGATGCGGCGGTTTTCGAGATCGGCCACGTAGACAGCGGTTTCGCCGGAGTTGACGGCGACGGAGTAGACGCCGTGAAATTGCGCCTCGAACGCTGGGCCGCCATCGCCGCTAAAACCCTCTGTCCCGTTACCGGCTATGGTGGTGATGACGCCGGTAGCCCAAGCCACTTTGCGCACGCGGTTGTTCATAGTGTCCGCAATGTACATTCCGCTACGGGAAGCGAAGATGCCGTGAGGGTCGTTCAATTGCGCGGAGGCGGCGAGACCGCCATCGCCACTGAAGCCCTTGACGCCGGTGCCGGCGAAGCGCTGTGCAACGCCATCGCGACCCACGCGGGTGATCCTCTCGCCCTGATACTCGCAGATGTACAGGTTGCCCGAGGGGTCAAACCCCGCGCTGAAGGGTTCCACGAGTTGGCCCTTCACCGGAGCGCCGGCAATCTGCTCGATACGCGCGCGGGGCGGAAGCGCTGTGGCACAGATACAGAGAAGAAAAAGTCCGAACCTTCGCATGGCCGCCATCAGTATATCGTTTATTCGATCACGCGCTCCGCCGTCCCGAATAGCGCAAACGCCAGAATCCCCGCTGCCGTGATGGCCGCCGTGAGCGCGAAGGCCAGGGTCCAGCCACCCGAGCGCGCGACATACCCGATAGCCACGGGCGCGAGCACGCCGGCCAAGTTCGCGATACACGCTTGCACGCCGACTACTGTCGCGGCGAAGCGCGGCGCAAGATCCAGCGAGTTGCTCGAATAGACCGGAGTCGCCGCGGTCAGGAACGCCATGGCCAGGCAAAGCATGGCGACGGTAGCTCGCGGGGTGGACACCTGCGGCACCAGCAACAGCGCCACTGCCGAGAGCGCATAAGGGATCAGGAAGAGCTTGCGGACGCGCGTGCGGCTGCGTCCCACGCTGAGGCGATCGATGAGCGCGCCGAAACCGTTAGAAGCCAGCAACGCGCAGATGTAAGGCAGGGCCGCCCCCAGCGCCATGCTCGATAACGAGAATCCTTTGGCGGTCAGCAGGTAGGTGGGCAGCCAGGAGATCATCACGTAAGCAAACCAATTCGACGAGAAGTGCAGCGCGAAAAGGCCCCAAAAAGCAGGGATCGACAGGATGCGACCCCAGGGCACCCGCTCCACCGGGCGAATTTCCGGGCGGGCCGCGCGTATGTATGCCAACTCGGCGGCGGTCACGCCGGGCGACTGCTCCGGCTGGTCCGTGACCGCGAGGTGCCAGAGCGGAACCCAGATCATGCCGATCGCCGCGAAGATCCAAAACACGGCCCGCCAGCCGAGCGTCGCCAGGATCAGCGATCCCAGCGGAACACCCACGATGGAGCCCGCATAACCGCCGCTCCAGCAAAAGCCCGCCACGCGCGAATATTCCTGCCGCGGGAACCAGCGCACCAGAATGGCGTTCATGGACGGAAATGTGCCGCTCTCCCCAATGCCCATGAAGACGCGCATGGCAGTGAGCGTGCCGAGAGAGCGCGGCAACGGGGTGAGCGCTGTCAATGCCGACCACCACGCCATGGCTACAGCGAACACCCGCTTCGGACCGAAGCGATCCGCCAGCATTCCGGCGGGAATCATCATCAGCGCGTAGCCGGCGAAAAAGCCCGAGAGCACCCAGCCCATGCCGGCCGTGTCCCAGCCATACTCGCGCATCATGGACGGCGCGGCCACGGAAATATTCACCCGGTCGCAATAGGCGATCACCAGGGCGAGGAAGGCCAGCAGCGCGATATCGAGCCGCTTGGGCCAGGGCAGCCAGCGGGCGCGGACGGCCACCACTGGCGAAGGCGTCACCGCAATACCTTTTGCAGCCAAGCGATCATGGCCGGCTGGTAAGCGTCGGGGCCGCCGGCCTTCTCGAGTGACCCGCGTCCGTGCGCACCGCCCGCGATGACGATCAGTTCGCAGCTCGCGCCCACTTTCTTCATGGCCTCGCACATGCGATAGGACTGTTCAACCGGAACGTTGAAATCTTTGTCGCCGTGAATCAACAGGTAGGGCGGCATGTCCTTTCGCACATAGGTGGCCGGCGATGCGGTCTTAATGATTTGTTCGGATGTGGGACCAGGCCCATATACACCGAGGAATGCCGAAAGCCCCGGCGAAATGCAGATGGGGCCGGGATTGGGAAGCGGCTTGCCATCCACCAGGCACGGACCCTGGTGATGGGTGCGTTCCACCAGGTCGTGTTCACCGTAGAAGGAAACTACGGCAGCCACACCATTCTCAGGCTCGTGTTTCGCGCCGACGAATGAAACCAGATGCCCGCCGGCGGATTCGCCCATCAGCACGAGCCGATTCGGATCGACTTTGTACTGCGCGGCGTGAACCTTGATGAAATGCACGGCGCTCTCCACGTCATCGGTCTCGGCCGGGAATGGATGCCTGGGCGCGAGCCGATAATTCACAGAGAACCATGCGAAGCCCTTTTTCACCAGCGGATCGAGCAGGGTTTGAGGGTACGGAGCTTTATCGCCCGCCACGAATCCTCCACCATGAACCCATACGATGGCGGGAAACGGACCGGCGCCTTCGGGCACGTACGCATCCATTTTGAGCGACTGATCCTCGGCGCGGCCGTATTCGATATCGGAAATCAGGGCGGCGTGCGCGAGCATGGCGGCCGCGAGTGCGATCGCTGCGGATTTCAACATGAATTCCCTCCCTTCACTTGCGCATGATGCTGGTGCGCACCTTTCCCACTATGGCCTGCTGCAGCGCGGCGGCGCGGCTGTCCACGTCGCTTTCCGGCGGGTCGAGCAGCTCGAAGTTTCCAAAGCGGTCCCGCCCCCGCACAAGCATGCCGGTGGGACGATCCACTCCATCCTGCCGAACGTCGGGCGTGATGTAGCGCACCGCCAGGCCGATGCGCGGCTTCCCGGAAGTGTTGGCTTCCGACCCGTGCACGATGCCGATGTGATGCATAGACATCTCACCCGGCGCAAGCACGATATCGACTGCCAGGGACTCATCGACCGCGACCGCGATTTCCTGACCGCGCGAGAGCGCATTATCGGGATGGTAAGTATCGTTCTGCGGCAACAGCGGATCGAGATGCGTGCCCGGGATGACCCGCATGCAGCCGTTTTCACGGGTGCTGTCGGACAGGGCGACCCATGCGGTGGTCACGTGGGGCGGATGAAGTCCCCAGTAAGTCGCATCCTGATGCCAGGAGACGAACGTTTTCTCTCCAGGCAGTTTCGAAAACCAACGGCTGCTCCACACCAGCAGGTCGGGACCGAGGATTGCTTCCACCGCGTCCAGCACATTGGAATCGGAAACCATCCCGTACACCCAGCGCAGCGAAACGTGAGTCTCGGAAAGCGGGGCGTACTGATCGCGCGGCGCCAGAGCTTGCAGTTGCTCGGAATGGCCGGCTATGTATTCGAGGAAGCGGCCATGGAGAGCGGCGGCCCGCTCCGGGTGGATCACCCGGATCGGGAAATCATAGCCGCGTTCCCTGTAGGCTCGCAAGTCCAGTGGTCTGATGTAATTCGCGGATGGCATTCCGGTACCCTTCGAACAGCACGGTCACATCGTTGGAGTAAAGTAGAAAACGCACGCCGCGGCGCCGGGCCTCCTGTAGCTGCGCCATGTCTCCGGTCTGGAGCCCGGCGGCGATACCAGCCTGGGTGCAGGCGGCAATCACCCGATCGACGGCATCCCAGAACGTGGCGGTCTCGAACTGCTCGGCGATTCCCATCGAGATGGTGAGATCGTAGGGGCCGATGAACAGAACATCGAGATTGGGCGTACGGGCAATCTCTTCCACTTCCGACAACCCCTCTTTGCTCTCGATCTGGCAGACCGCCAGAGTTTCCTGGTCGGCCGAGCGCATTTCGTCCACCGCATTGGTCCAGCGGTGATCGGTGATGATACTGCGCATGCCGAAGCCCCGGCGTCCCGTGGGCGGATACTTCATCATCTCGACGGCGGCGCGCGCCTGCGCGGCAGAATGCACACGCGGAATCACCAGACCCATGGCGCCCACATCCAGCGTGCGCGTGATCAGGAAGGGCAGGTTCTCCGTGACGCGCACCATAGGCAGAATATCCGCTCCCCGCGCAGCCCGGCAGATGGCCTGAATCTGATGATAGTCGGCGGGCGAGTGCTCCGTATCGACGAAGAAGAAATCCATGCCCGCGGCCTTCAGCAGCACCGCAAATTCGGCCGCGAAGCACTCCGTGAGGGATGTCCCGTAAACCAGTTCCCCGGCCTGCAAGCGTTGTTTCACTGTGTTTTTCTGCATGCGTTCGAGCCCTATGCGGCGACGCGGGCCGGCTGCACCAGTCCCGTGATGGCGCGGGCTTCTCCAGCCGAAGCGATCTCGCGGCCGATGTCGCGCGAGATGCGTACGATCTTCTCGACCAGCTCGGCGTTGCTTTTCGCGAGCGTGCCATTCAGATCCAGATAGGGATTATCTTCCATGCCGACACGCACGTGGCCGCCCAACAAAATGGCCTGTGTCAACACGGTCCACTGGGTGGGAGGGTCCATCACGCTCACGCTGTAGTTGAAATCGGCGGGCTTGTGATGGTGCATGTATTGCATGGCTTCGACGGTTGGCGGAGTCCAGCAGCCGCCCGGCCATCCCAGGAAGAAAGTGGTCCACACCGGTGTATCGAGCAGGCCCATGCTGATAAAGCGCCGCGCATTCCACACCGCGCCGTAGTGGAACGACTCGACCTCGGGCTTGACGCCGTTGGCCTTGGTGTGGCGGCAATAGCCTTCCAATTCCTCGCGATCGTGAATGCCATACAGCTCGACCGCCGGATAATTGGGATCGGGTTGGAAGCACTCGTCATGCGCGTTGAAGCAGATGGACATCATGTCGGGCCGCTGTTTCATCAGCTCCACGCGCTGCGGAAAGCGCCCGTTGGCGATGCCGTATTGGATGATGGGCTTGCGGCGGCTGACAATGGAGTCTTTGAGCCGCTGCCAGCCGGGCAAATCGAGATCGGAAAGCTTGGTGCCATCGGCCCGGATCTTTTCATCCAGATGGTACGGGCCATGCAGATGGCAAATAGCCGCGCCGGCATCGATGCCGCGCACATATTCATCGGCAAGGGCGTCGATGCCTTGCGGGTTATAAGGGTTGCGAGGATACGACATCGTCGAATCGCACGTCACCGTGATTACCAGTTTCTCCATCGGGTTCTCCTCGAAATTCTTATTCTTTAATAGCCACTACAACTCTGCCGAGAGCGCCGCCGCGAACACAATCGAAAGCGGCGTTGATGCGATCAAGCGAAAAACGCGCGGCCACATAGGGACGCACGATACCGGCAGCCACCAGGCGTACGGCGTCGGCCATATCCTGGCGGGTGCCATTGCGCGAGCCGATAATTTCGAGCTCCCGCTGGGCGATTTCGGTGGTCTCGACCGGGGAGCCGCCGGGCTCTTCGCCGATCACCACGATTTTTCCGCAGCGCATCACCAGAGCGGCCGCCAGGCGCATGGAATCCGGAGTGCCGACGCAATTGAAGACGCACTCTACGCCCGCGCCTTCGGAGAATTCCAGCACGCCGGCGCGTGCCGTCTCGGCCTCTGCGCCGAAGGCGGCCGCGGCGCCCATCTCGCGGGCCAGCCGCAGTTTCTCGGTCACGCGATCGACCGCTGCCACATGCACGCCGGCCGCGGCCAGAAGCTGAATAATGATCTGCCCCACTCCGCCCGCGCCCAGCACCACTGCGCGATCGCCTAAACTGAGCGCGGCGCGGCGTGTGGCATGCAAGCCGGTAAGTACGGCATCGGCGATCAAGCCGCCTTCGTCGAAAGGGACTCGATCCGGCAATGCGAACAAATTCTCCGCGGGCGCCTTGAAGTATTCGGCGAAGGCGCCGGGGCCGAGCACACCCAGGATTCCACGAAGATTGGAGCATTGCTGCGAGCGTCCCGACTGGCAGTATCTGCAGCGGTTACAGGAGAAAAAAAGGTGCGGCACCACGCGGTCGCCCGGGTGCAGCCTGGTGACATCCCTTCCAACTTCGGCAACCACGCCGGCCGGCTCATGACCCAGGATGTGCGGCAGCGCAGGGACGTAACCGTGCCCCGCGAGGATATGCAGATCGGTACCGCAAATTCCGCTGGTGCGGGATTCGATCAGGACTTCATCGGGCGCGATGCGCGGCACAGGAACGTCTTCGAGAGTCAGCGGAGCGCCTACGTGGCGCATGACGGCGGCCTTCATTCAGTCCAGCCTGTTCGGCACAGATACCGGCGATTGTACACGCCGCCGGAGGGCCTGGTCAAGAGTTGCGGCAAAAATCACGGTTAAGCGATCAACCTATAGGCTTGACCGCAGTTTTTGTTCGGGGGATAATGGTTCGCGGCATGGCAAAGCGATATATATGGGGACTCGCGAGCTGTATCCCGCTCCTTTCACTGGCGAGCGCGCAGACCCACGCGTCCGCCGACGCCGCGGCGCGCGCCATTCTCGAAAAAAATTGCCTGGGTTGCCATGGCCCGGCACAGATGTCGGGGTTGGACCTGCGGCAGCGGGAAACGATTCTCAAAGGCGGCAAACGCGGCGCGGCCATTGTGCCCGGTAACGTGGAGGTGAGCCTGCTATACCAGGCGGTAGCCGGCCAGGGCGAGCTGAAAATGCCGCCGGGCAAGGCCGCGTTGAGCGCCGAAGAGGTCGCCACCATCAAGCAATGGATTCAGGACGGCGCCAAGTGGGATGTCGAGCGGCAGGCGCCTTCGTGGTGGTCGCTCAAGAAGCCCGAGCGCCCGCCCGTGCCCGCGGTCAAGAATGCGGATTGGGTTCAGAATCCAATCGACGCCTTTATCCTGAGCAAACTGGAACAAAAGGGACTGCGCCCTGCCCCGGCGGCCGACCGGCTGGCGTTAGTGCGGCGCGTGTACTTCGACGTGACGGGCTTGCCGCCCACGCCGCAACAGATCGACGACTTTCTGGGCGACCGTTCCGCGGAAGCCTATACCAAGCTCGTGGACAAGCTCCTGGCTTCTAAGCAATACGGCGAATGTTGGGGACGGCACTGGCTTGACGTGGTTCGCTATGCCGAATCCGGCGGCTTCGAAACCGATATCTTCTTTCCGAATGCCTGGCGCTATCGCGACTACGTGATCCAGTCGTTCAACGATAGCAAGCCCTACGACAGGTTTGTCCAGGAGCAGATCGCGGGCGACGAGTTATGGCCCGACACACTCGAGCTCGAAGGCAGCTATTACATACCCAAAAAGAAACTGGCGCACCTGGATGCGCGCATCGGCACCGGCCTCTACACGCTGGAGCCGGTGTTGCATGAGTCGGCCCTGGATGGCCGATATATAAGATCGGAACGGCTGGTGGATGCAGTCGACGTGACCAGCGCCGCGTTTATGGGTCTCACCATTGGCTGCGCGCGGTGTCACGATCACAAATTCGATCCGATCACCCAGAAAGATTTCTACCGGCTGGCGGCAGTGTTTGTTGGAAGTGAATCGAAGGACGTTCCGGTAGTGCATGAGATGTCCGTTTTCGACTACTACCAGGCGTATCCGAAGCAGATCGCTCTCGAACAGTTAAAGGACGCATACAACCGGGTGGGCGGCCAGGCGAAGGATCGCATACTCGCGGTGCGGCTAAAAAAGTTTCCCGCCGAAGCCCTCGAAGCGGAGAAGATTCCGCGCGAGAAGCGCACGCAGAAGCAGCAGGAAATGGCGGTGGAAGTAGAAGCCGCGCGAGGGGTGGGCGAAGCGGAGCTCGAAAAGGAGCTCACGCCGGAAGAAAAGGCTCAGCGGGCGCAGTTGCTGGTGCAGATTGGCGGGGCGGCCCTGAAAGCGCCGACGCGGTTTCAAACGGCCACGGTCTTAGGGCATTCCGAGATCGTGCCCGACGAGTATGTGGAGGTTCGCGGCGACTATAACAACAGGGGAGAAAAAGTTGGCGCAGGTTTTCCCGCTGTCCTCAGCGACGGAAAAGATATACCGGATCCGCCGGAGCGGCCCTTCGTGCCGCAGCGCCGCAAAGCCCTGGCGTTGTGGTTGACAACCGCGGATCACCCGTTGACTTCGCGGGTAATGGTGAACCGGCTATGGGAGTGGACCTTCGGCCGTGGAATCGTCGGGACGCCGAATGATTTCGGACGGCAAGGCGATCCGCCCACGCATCCGGAGTTGCTCGATTGGCTCGCTACTGAGTTTGTTGCACGCGGTTGGGATATCAAAGCTATGGAGCGGCTTATGCTGCTCTCGAATACCTATCGCATGTCCACCGCGTTCGATGCCGGTAATGCCAGGATCGACCCGACCAACCGGCTGCTGTGGCGCATGAACCGGCGCCGGCTGGAAGCCGAGAAGCTCCGTGATGCGATTCTGGAAGTGGCGGGCGATCTGAACCTGAAAGCGGGCGGTCCGTCCGTGGTTCCGCCGCTGACGAAAGAAGAGATCGCCGGCATACGCGATCAGTCCCAATGGCCGGTGTGGAGCGATCCGGCGGAGTATAACCGGCGCAGCGTCTATATGTATGTCAAGCGCGGGTTTCGCATGCCAATGCTCGAATCCTTCGATATGCCGGATACTTCACTGAGCTGTGAGCGGCGGGAAACTACGACTGTCGCGCCGCAAGCCCTCACCTTGATTAACGGCGAGTTTTCGCTCGATCAGGCAGGCATTTTCTCATCTTCGCTGCGCAAGGAATACGGCGAGAACCCGGCGTCGTGGGTAGAGGCCGGATGGCGGCGCGCATTGGGCCGGCCGCCGTCTGCTGAAGAGCGGCAGCGAGCGCTGCAGTTTCTGGCATCCCACCAAAGCGGCGCCTCGCAGTCCGCCTCTGGAATCACCGAGCTCTGCCTCATGCTGTTCAATATGAACGAATTTATTTATTTGGATTGAAGGACGATTATGGCTGACGAAAAGCTGCGTAGGAGCGCCTCGCGCAGGGAGTTTCTGGAGCGCACGGGTTGCGGTTTCGGATTGCTGGCGCTTTCGAGCCTCATGGGCCGCTCGGTGGCGTCGGCCGCGACCACCGCCGCATTCTCTAATCCGCTGGCTGCTAAACCACCGCACTTTCCGGCAAAGGCGAAAAGTGTCATTTTCCTGTTCATGCATGGCGGCCCCAGCCATGTGGATACTTTCGACCCTAAGCCGGCCCTTACCAAGTACGATGGTCAACCTACGCCGGCCAGCTTCGGCAACGTCTTCCTGCAGTTCACCAAAGCGAGCGAGGCGCCGTTGCTGGCCTCGCGCCGCACCTTTCGCAAATACGGCCAGGCAGGTATCGAAGTATCGGACCTGTTCGCGAGAGTAGCCGAGCACGCCGACGACATGGCAGTGATCCGCTCGTGCTATCACGATGGGTTCACGCACTCCAACGCGTTGAACTGGATGAACAACGGATGGCCGCGGTTGGGGCGGCCGAGCGTCGGCTCGTGGGTGGTTTACGGGCTGGGCAGCGAGAGCGAGAACCTGCCGGCGTTCGTGGTGATGCTGCAGGGCAATACCAAATCGGGCCCGACCGCGTACGGCTCGGGCTTTTTGCCCGCCATGTATCAGGGCACGGTACTGCGCAGCGCGGGCACGCCAATTCTGAATGTGCGGCGTCCGGATGCGATTCCCGCGCAGGACGAGCGCGACATGCTCGACCAGTTGAAATGGTACAACGAGCGCCACCTGGCGTCGCGCGCCGACGATACGGATCTGGCGGCACGCATCGCATCTTACGAACTCGCGTTTCGCATGCAGATGGCTGCGCCGGATCTGGTGAACCTGGATAAGGAAACGGACGCCACCAGGAAGCTGTACGGCATGGATGATCCAGTGACCAGCGACTACGGGACCAAGTGTCTGTTGGCGCGGCGCATGGTGGAGCGCGGTGTGCGCTTCATCCAGCTTTATTCAGGAAGCGCCAATGGCAAGGACTGGGACGGTCACAATCAATGCGATAAGAATCACCTGGAAATGGCAGGCTCAGTCGATAAACCCATCGCGGGCCTCTTGACGGATCTGAAGGCGCGCGGAATGCTCGAAAGCACGCTGGTGGTTTGGGGCGGCGAATTCGGGCGCACGCCCATGACCGACGGCAATGCCAATGGCGGCATCGGCGGCGGGCGCGATCACAATCCCTACGGGTTCAGCGTGTGGATGGCGGGTGGAGGCATTCAGGGGGGAAAGGTGATTGGCGCTACCGATGAAATCGGGCTGCGCGCGGCGTCGGACAAAGTACACGTGCACGACCTGCATGCCACTCTCCTAGGGCTTCTGGGTGAAGACCATAAGCGCCTGACTTATTTCTACCAGGGGCGCGATTTTCGGCTTTCCGACGTGGGTGGCGACAATAATCTGGCCGGGCGGCTGATTCAGGCATGAGACCCGTTTTGAAAATCACGACGGCCGCCATGGCTGCGATGATACTGCTGCTGCCGGGCTTGGCGAGCGATAATTCCACGAGGAAGGCGACCTTGACTGAAGCCGAATTCGACAAATTGATGACCTCGATTTCGAACTGGGGCCGCTGGGGCAAAGACGATCAGCTCGGCGCGCTGCATCTGATCACTCCGGAAAAGCGCAAACAGGCCGCCCGTCTGGTGCAGGAGGGAGTTTCGTTTTCGCTCGCCCACAATGTGATCAAGCAGAAGCCCGACGGCTCGCCGGATTTTGCGCACAAAATGGTAAGTACCGGCGTGCAGCCGGGCGCCGATTCCGCCGCAGATAGTTACGGGGTACAGTATCACGGCTACACGCAAACGCATCTGGACGCGCTGTGCCATCTTTTCTACAAAGGTCACATGTTCAACGGCATCTCCCAACGCGAGGTGACCGACCAGGGCGCGGGGCGGCTTTCCGTCATCCAGATGAAGAACGGGTTGTTCACGCGCGGCGTGCTGATGGATATTCCGCGCCTCGTGGGCGTGGCGTATCTGCCCGGCAAGCGAGCCATTCTGCCGGCGGAGCTGGAAGCGTGGGAGAAGAAGACCGGCGTGAAGGTCGGCTCGGGCGATGCTATCTTCATACGGACCGGACGCTGGGCCCGGCAGGCGGCACACGGCGCCTGGGATTATGAGGCTGACTCCGCCGGACTGGATGTTACCTGCCTCGCGTGGCTGCATCACCGCGACGTGGCGATCCTTGCCAGCGATCTGGCCAGCGATGTCATGCCCTCGGGAATTTCCGGCGTCAAGATGCCGATACACTGGGGCGCTATCAACGCCATGGGCGTACCCATCCTGGACAATTGCGACATGGAACAACTAAGCGCCGAAACGGCCAAGAGAAATCGCTGGGATTTTCTCTTGACCGCGGCACCGCTGGCGGTCGAGGGCGGCACGGGATCGCCCATCAATCCCATTGCGACTTTTTAGCGGCGGCGCCCGCTGGAAGATCATCCTCCTTCTTCTGCTTGTAACTACATTTGCCTTCACGACGCGGCTGAGCATGAGCTATGCCGCGCGCGGAATTCAGAACGAGTATCGGCTGAGCAACATCGAGATCGGCTGGATCCTGAGCGCGTTTGTGATCGGCTATGGGCTGTGTCAGGTGCCCATAGGTTTAGCGGTGGACCATTGGGGTCCGCGCCTGGTGCTTACGCTGGCAGTGCTCGCATGGTCGGGCTGCACTCTGGCCACTGCCATGGTTCCGGCGGCGCTGCTCATTGCGATTCGCGTGGCAACCGGCATGGGGCAGGCTGCCGTGTTGCCATCCGGCAACCGGATGGTGTCTCGCTGGATGCCGCTCGACGAACGCGCGGCCGGCAATAGCCTGTTCTTCTCCGGCATTGGGCTGGGGGGAATCATTGCGCCGCCGCTTACGGTGGGATTGATGCTGCGCTATGGCTGGCGGATGCCCTTCTGGCTTCTGGGGGCGCTCGGCCTGGCCGTCGCGGCACTGTGGCTGTGGTACGCCAGGGACACTCCGGAACAGCATCGCGCGGTATGCGCCGCGGAACTGGCGCGGATTCGCGCGGGCCAAACGGACCAGGAGCAGGGGGCCGCGGTTTGGCGCTGGAAACACGTGCTCGGCAGCGGCAGCGTCTGGGCGCTGGTGCTCAGCTACGGAGTGGCCGGGTATCCATCGTACGTTTTCTACACCTGGTTTTATCTTTATATAGCGAATGTGCGCCACGTGGATCCGGCGGCGGGCGGCTATTGGTCGATGCTCCCGTACATCGCAATCGTGGTATTGACTCCTCTGGGCGGCAGGCTTTCCGACCTGTTGGCCATGCGCCGCGGCAAGCGTATAGGACGCGCCGGGGTCGGGATCGCAGGCAGTGTGCTCGCCGGCGCGTTGATCGTGGCGGGCGCCAGAGTTGCGGACGCGCGCGTGGCCATGCTTTTCCTGGCGCTGGCGGCCGGCTTCCATCTGTTCGGGCAAACGCCCGCATGGGCAGCCGCCATCGATCTGGCGCCCGCGCGGCCGGCCACATTATTCGGACTCATGAACACCACCGCGCAGGCCGCCGGCGCAGTGGCTCCAGTGCTCACGCCCTACCTCGCGCAGAAGCTGGGCTGGACCCACGCCCTGGACTTCGCGGCGTGCATGGTGCTGCTGGCGGGAGTGCTGTGGATCGGCGTGCGGCCTGACCGTCCGGTTACCAGAAGATCACATTGAGCGCGATCACTATCGCTGCCGACACGACCGCAATCGCTGGAGGAGTCAGAAACCAGGGTTGCTGCTTGGGGGCGGCGTCGCTGTGCAGCCATCGCACCACGGGCCTTTGCCCTGCGGGCGAGCGAAACATGGTGAAGAGCCCTGCCACCAGCACGTTGGCGAAAAATCCGCAGGCGGCGCCATCGAAATCCATGGCCAGATCGCTTCCGTAATGCAAATACCCGTAGTGATACAGGACAAAATTGCCTATGGTCGCCAGAATGCCTGTCAGCATGCCGGCGAACGCGGCGGTGCCGTCTACGCGGCGCGTGAAGGCTCCCAACACAAAGGTGGCGAAGGGTGCGCCAACGAAGATGGAGGAGAGCAGCGCCCAGTAGTCGAACACGTTGGGAAACGCGCGGGCGGAGTAGGCGGTGCCGATCGAGATAAGAATTCCAACCAGCGTCACCATGCGGCCGACATGCAGATAGTGACGATCGGAACGGCCCGGTGCGATGTAATTTTGGTACACATCGTAAGTCCACACGGTATTGAACGCGGTGATGTTGCCGGCCATTCCCGACATGAAACTGGAGAGCAGCGCAGTGATGCCGATGCCCAGAACGCCCACGGGATAATAATGCAGGAACATCAACGGCAGGACCATGTTGTAATTGCCTGCAATCTGGTGCGGGATCACCAGCAACGCCGCCAGGCCGGGCACCACGGTGAGCAACGGGAACAGCATCTTCGGGAAGGTAGCGATCAAGGGCGTCTTCTGCGCCGAGTCAAGGTCGCGCGCCGCAAGGGCGCGTTGCACTACCAGAAAATCCGTGGACCAGTAAGCAAAGCTCGCGACGCCCATTCCCACCACGATGGCGAAGAGTCCGCCGCCGAATGCAGTTCCCTCAGGATGCAACACAGGCCGCCAGGTGTGCCCCATGTTTTCGGGCAGATGGGCGAGCAGGCCATGCAGCCCGCCGAAAGAGGAGAGCACCATAATCGACAGCGGCAGAATGCCGAGCACCATGAGGAAGAATTGCAATACCTCGGTGTAGATGGATGCTCGTAAGCCGCCGGACATGACATAGAAGAGCACCGTTCCGGCGGAGATCCAGATGCACAGATTCAGCGACCAATGAAATAGCGCGTGGAAGACGATTGCCAGGCCGTAAAGACTCAGCCCCGAAGTGAAGATAGTCAGAAACGCAAAACTGAGGGCATTCAGCGCGCGGCATTTTTCGTCGAAGCGGATACGCAGGAACTCCGGAACGCTGCGCACTTTAGCGCCGTAGAAAATGCGCACCATCACCAGTCCTGCGAAGATCATGGCGGGCACCGATCCGAGCCAGTAGAGCTGGTTGGTAAACATGCCGTACTTGGCTCCATTGGCGGCGAAGCCCATCAGCTCGAAGGAGCCGAGATTTGCAGCCATGAATGCCAGGCCCGTGATCCACGCGGGCAGCGAGCGCCCCGAAAGGAAGAAATCGTCGCTGGTGTGGACCGATCTGCGGGTGCGCACGCCGATGTAGACGACGATCAGGAAGTAGGCGACGAGTATCGCGTAATCCGGTATCCCCATGGCGCTCACCAGATCAACTCGCCATAGTTTTGAGATACTCGTTGTCCCACATAAATTCGTTCTCTTCGAAGAAGCTGGGCGGCAGCACAAAATCGGCGAGCTTACCGATGGCGCGTTGGATGTGCTTCTGCCCGCGGCGCAGGACGAAGACTCCATGCCCTGGTAGCAGCAGATCCACATTGAGCGGCTCGAGCTTGACTATGTCGCGGCGGTAATCGGAGAGGCTGCAGCCTTCCAGGTTCAGCAGTCCGATCTTGCCCGATTGGAACACCACATCGCCGGTGATGAGCCCGCGGCGGCCTTCATCCTCGAAGAAGAAGCAAGTAGAGTCCTTGGTGTGACCGGCCGTCGCGATGGTGCGCAGTTCGAAATTTCCAATGATGATGCGGTCCGCGTCGCCGAAGGTGCGGTCGGGCTCGCAAGCCTCGGGGAAAAATCCCGTGGGATAGCGGCCGAATCGAATGTTGGTTTGAATCGCGGGATCTTGAGCGATGTCGATCATCCCGCGCACGCCCATTTCCGGCGCCCAGACGCGAGCGCCCGTCAAACGGCGAAGGCCGGGAGCGCCGCCCCAGTGGCCGGCATGCGAGTGAGTGATAACGATGTGGGTAAGCTTCTCGGGCCGGAAGCCTTCGGCGGCGATATTGGCAAGGATATCCTCGTTGCCGAGGCCCAGTCCCGTGTCCACTAAGGCAAGTTCCTCGCCGCCGTCAATCAAATAACAATTGCAGTCGAGCGGATGGCTCAAGCCGAACTGCTCGCTGCCTACCAGATAAATGTGCGGACTGATCTTCATGACTTAGCCTTTCTAAACTTCCGGCACACGATCTTCCAACACTTGTATGATTTCGAAAATCCATCCACCGGGCGCGCGAAAGAAGGCCACCCGCCGGTCGCCGAATCCGGCCGAGATTGTGGCGATGTCGCCGATCAGCGTTGAGCCGGCCTCGCGCGCGATCCGGACATCTTCCTCGAAACTGTTGGAGCGATAAACCAGGTGCGTAATACCGCAGGGCAAGGCCTTGTCCAACAGACGCTCGTAAACCATCCTCTCGGCCAGGTGCATGTATTTGTCCCCCATGCGAATGAGCGGCACGCGAAAACGTTCGCCCCCGACTTCGAGTGTTTCATCGAGCACCAGGGAATTGCCGATTTGCCGGTGAAAGGCCAGCTCCATCTCGAGGTCGGGCACCTTTACGCCGATGGTCCAAAGCCTGGTGAGCATCAGTTCTCTCCTCCCGCCGCTTTGAGCTTGGATTGGACATACTGCCGGCGAATCCTGCGGACTTCCGGCACGTTCATCCAGAGGTCCATAAGATCGTAGAGATTGCCGTGCTCCGCGGCCACGCTGCTCATCTTGCCTGTCGAGCGCTCGCGCGCCGCCGCCTTGGCCATGGCGTTGGCGGCCACACCAATCAAGGTGCTGGGCTCAATCTGCAACTGGTAGCCGAGCGCGAAGAGCTGATCCACGCTCAGCTCCATCATGTCCGACGCGTACTGAACACGATCCGCATTGATCTCCGTGCCCAGCGTACGGATGGTCATCATCGGCCCCTTCACCTGCTGGCGGAAGAAGCGGGCATGCTCCACAGTCCAACAGATGGCGAAGATGGCATCGGAGCCGGCATCCTGATATGCGTGCGCGCGGCGTATCCAGTCTTCGCGGCGGGATTCTTCATCGGCATGCACGCGCGCCACGTAAGTGCCGGGACGGCCGATCACCATGAATCGCGGATCGAGCTTTTCGCCGGCCATGGCGCGTATCTTGTCGGCGGTTTCATCCATGGATTCGAGCGCCATCACGTGCGGCGGAATGAAAGGGCACTTGTAGGGCAGCCCATAGTCGTCAATGTGGACCGCGGCGACACCGGCGCGCTCGAATTCATGCATCCAGTACACCGAGGCATAGGGCTCGCCGAATCCCTGTTCGAAATCGACGACGATGGGGAGGGCGACGGAGCGGCGAATCTTGCGGCACATCTCCAGAATCTGGTCCGGCGTGATCACGCCGATATCGGGCTGCCCGTTGGCAAAAGCCATCTGCAGCGACTGCACTCCGATGGCGTCATAGCCCGCACGCTCCGCTATCTTCGCGGAGAGCACATCGTACGCACCCATGATCCAGACCGGTTCATTGCGGGCGAGCAATGGGCCCAGGTAGGGTATTTCCATGCTGATCTCCCTTCTGTTGCTGTAGGCGCACCTTCTGGCCGGTGCGGTGCGATTCATAGACGGCTTCGACGACCGCCAAAGTGGCGCGCCCATCCGCTGCTGTCACGGCGGGCTCGGCGCCCGTTTGTATGGCGCCGATGAAATGATCCATCTGGCGCCGAAACATGAAACTTTCGTTGGTCGAGGGCGAGCGCGGGCCGCCCGGAGAGCGGCGCGGCTCGGGGAGTTCGACCTGATACCATCCGCGATCCGATCCCTGATCTTTCTCGAGCGACCAGACCATCAGGCGGCCGTTTTCCGGCGAGTCCCACGGCAAGAAATCGAAGGTCAGTTGCCCGCGCGTACCGTAGAGATATCCGAATTCGGACCATTCGCCAATGCCGGAGCCAAGGTGCTGTATGGGCGACAGACCGCGCCCCGCGGTTCCCGTATTGAAGACGGCCACGGCGCCGTTGGTGAAGCGCATGAGCACGGTGCCGAAGTCCTCCCACTGGCCAATTTCGGGGCGTCCCAGGTAATCCCGGGCGACATGCTGCACTTCAGCGCAGACCGATTCGACTTCCGCGCCGGTCCACCAGCGCCATAAATCGACGTAATGCGGAATGTGATCCTGCAGAATGCCGCCGCCCATGGAGCTGTCACGCCAACGCCACTCGTAGCTCTCGCGATAGCCGGCAGGGATCAGTTTTTCGGGACACAGCTTCACCGAGGCGCTCCAGTGGACCACCAGATAAAAGATCTCGCCGAGTGTGCCGCGTTCGATCAGTTGCCGAATTTTCTCGCTGGCCGTGCTAAAGCGCTTTTCGTGGCCCAGCATCAGGCGGATCCCGCTCTGCGCGGCGGCCGCCGCGATACGGTCGCACTCGGCAACCGAGCGGGCCATCGGTTTTTCGAGCAGGATATGCTTGCCCGCCTCAGCGGCTGCCACGGCGATTTCGCAATGAGATGCGGGAGGCGTCGCAATAACGATGGCGTCGATTTCGTCGTCTTCGAGCAACTGACGGTAGTCGGTAAGCGCCAGGCGAGCCTGGTAGCGGTCGGCGGCGCGGCGCGCGTTACTGGAGTCTGTATCGCAAACGGCTGCCAGAGTTGCGCCGGGGTGCTCCCAGATCCAGGGCAGATGCCCGACCCAGGCAGCGCCGCCGCAGCCGACTACGCCAAATTGGAGCGGACTCGTTGGGCTCACGCTACGCCGCCTTTCGCCGCGCGGATCACGCGATCCACCAGCCCGCCGGGCCCGCAAAAGGCCGCGATATCCTGCCCTGCGAGCGCCGCGGGAACAGCCCACAGCATCATGTTCTGCACGTAGTGACTTCCAAACAGCATGTCGCCGTTATCGGCCCGCAGAATATTCGGCTGGTTCCAGGTGAGCAGGTTGCGAACGTTCAGGCTATGCACTGAGCGGCGCGCCAACTCGAGCCCGAAGTCACGATCGCCGGCGTACATATAGGTCATGGCGAGCATATAGATCTCGGGCACGAAGTATGCGTTGGGGCCATAGCCAATACCTTCGGCAAGCTGGCCATCCGGACGCGCGAGGTTTACCGCTCCCGCCGGCCATTTATCCGCACACGCGCGGCGAATAGTGGCGAGCGCCGTCTTCACGCGCGCGGGACGGAACACATCGCGCAGCCCATGAAATCGCGCCATCCACTCACCATCAAGCTGATAGGCAAATACGTTGTCGGATTGTTTGCCAGCCCGCGGGTCGTTGTAGGCCAGGTAATATTCGCCGGTCCAGAGCTTCTCTTCGAGTGACGCGCTGCCCTGCTCGAACCATTCGCGGCACTGGCGCGCGAAGGCCTGGTCTCCGGCATGTTCGGCCATCCTTTCCGCCATCTTCAGGTTGGCGAGATGTATGCCGCCGACGTGCGGAGTCATGCCGAACCAGAGCACATTTTCAAACCACTCCAGGTGATGGCCGGGCGGGCCGGTGGGATTCTCGGGATCTACGTTGCGACTCGGCACGCTGACAATGCCGTCTGCGCCATCTTCCGGCCGCAGCTTCATCGTATAAATTGTATTGGCCTTGAGGGATGGGTAAAATTCGTGGAGGATCTCCGTGTTGCCGGTCCGAAGCAAATAGCGATCGACCATGTCAACGTAACAGGGGCCGTTGGTAGTGGTTTGGTATCCGGGAGTGGGCATGGCGAGCTCAGTACCCGCGGTCATTTCGTAGCCGCCCACCGCCGCGCCTACCACGCCTCCCCAGATCCAGACAGCCGCGCCGTTCGAGAACTGATAAGCCTTGTAACCGCGCAGTGTCGAGAGCGCCAGCTCCGGGAAGAAATAGACCAGCGGAGCGTTGGCGTAAAACGTATCGGGAATGGGCTCCATGGCCGGGTCTTCCACTATGCCGTCGAGCATGCCGAACAGGCCGTCTTCCGGCCGGCACCATGGGCCGACGGGCGGCCGCGCAGCGGCCCAAAGGCTGTTCACCGGAAACAAATACAGAATGTTGACCAGCGCCTCGCGCAGCCATACCGGCAGGCGTTGTTCGCCATAAATGGCTCCCTGCCAGCCGAGAACACGCCCCAGCAGCGCATCGTGCTCGCGAGCGAGAAACTGCGCGACATCCAGCGCATCTTTGTAGCGCGTGGAGTACATATGGGAAAAGGTGTGCTCTCCCTCACCGATCCACAGGGGGGCGAACCACGCCAGCACCAGGCGCACAACTCTCTCTTCATCGGGCTTGAGCTCGTAAGCGACCGAAATCGAACCACTGAAATCGGCTTCGTCCGCCTGCGGCAGTCTGGAACCGATTTGCGCCCAGGTTTGGCCTGTCTTATAAGGTGAATCGGCGAAGTAAAGACCGCCGCCTGTAGCCACATCTACATCGCCCACCGCTCCGAGTGCGTAGCCAATGCGGGGCTCCTTTTCCGAATGCACTACCAGGCCGCTGAACTCGCCGCGTACCGTATCGCGCACGGCACGGTTCTTGCTACCAGCGACAGGCACCCACGTGTGACCATACGGCAAGAATGGAATCTTCTCGCGAGGGCTATGCATGGAGATCTGCGCTTCCGCCTGGGTGGGACCGGGAAAATGGAAGGCGATGCGTCCCTGTTGCGGTGACTTAGTCAGATTGCGCAAGTGCAGGTCGAATGATGCACCGGGTGTATTGCTCGCGGCGGCATCGCCAGGAAGGAAAGGCGCCCATGCGCGCAGCCCCACGCTAACCGGAGATCCCGGCATTTCGAATTCGAGATCGGCGACCGGGTAGTGGCCCCAGTAATGAATTTCGGCTGGGATCTGAAGGCCGTTGAACATGTACTCGCCGAAGGTCCCCGGCGGTTGCGAGAGTATCCAAAGTTGATTGCCGGCGGTCATCCCGAGAAAGGGCAGATCGAGCGGACCGCGTTGTGGACAGATCGAATTGTAGAGCGTGCAAAAACCCAGCGTGCCGTCCGGTTGCAGGTCGATCCTGCCGGTGTCGAGGGCTCCCAGCGGCACGCCGGTGCGGGGTCTCCGGCCACGCCGGTAGACGACGCCGCAGGCCGTCTTGGGAAAACCGAAGGCAGGGAATTCCCGCCACTCGACCGACGGAAGGTCAACCGGGAAGAGCGGATGACTCCCGCCAGTGCCGGAACTTCCTTGCAGCCGGGAGGGCCGCGTGGCGAGCTTGCCCAGCGCGGCCAGCGAAATAGCCGAGAACCGGCGCCGATTCATATTTATTCGCGCGAGGACCAGTCTATGCCATTTTGCGCTTCATAGTCAATCGATAAACTGGCCCATAATCGCCACTATTCTGCTTGACAGGGAGCGATCCGCGGTGATAGCGTGGCGGCGGGACAACTTGTGACGCCAGGCGCTGTTCTAATTGGATTCCTCTTTATCCTGATGGCGGCGGTGGCCGGCGGAGCCTTCGGACTGCAGTACCGCGTCATGCGTAAGTACGCGGTTGAAAACACCTCTTTGCTGTCGATGTTTTGGGCGACGATTCCCATTCCTCTGATCGCCTGCTCGGTGCTGTTGCCCGGATGGACCACCGCCATAGCGCGCGCGGGGTTCGCCGCAAATGCCATCGTGTTCGTTTTCGGATTCTGCTGGGGACTGGGCGCCATCACCTATGCATATGGCTTCAACCTGCTCGGAATGGCGCTGGCGGCGTCCCTGCTGAAAGGCATCTCGATCGCCGTGGGATCGGGCGGTCCACTGATTCGCCATTGGGACCACGTCACCGCGCCCGCGAGATTAGCGGTCGTCGCCGGCCTTGCCGCATTGTTGGTTGGTACGGCCTTGGCTGGCAAGGCCGGGATCGAGCGCGAACGTCACATTGCGGTCAACCGTGTATCCGGTGGCAGGATCTTCTGGATTGGCCTGACCATGTGCATCCTGTCCGGGATGATTAGCTCCGGAGCCAATCTGGGCTATGATCGCGCAGACACCATCGAGCAGGCTATGACCGCCATTTCCGGTTCAGACTTGACGTGGAAAGTCACGCTGGTGCGATGGATGCCCATGTATTGGGGCGGCATCACGGCGCTGCTCATCTTCATGGGCGGCAGGATGGCGATCAGCGGAAGTTGGAGAAACTATTTCGCGCCAGGCTCCCGGCGTGACTTCGCGATTTCCTCCTCCATGGGTGGTGTGCATTTCCTGGCACAGATTCCGTATGGGATCGGCGCTTACTATCTGGGGAAACTCGGCACCACAGTCGGTTGGGGGCTCAATATCGGGATGGCCCTGATGGTCGCGACAGCGCTCGGGTTTCTGCAGGGCGAGTGGACCGGCGCATCGCGACACGCGCTGCGTACGTTGCAGGCCGCCATTACGATCCTGATTGCCGCGATCGCCATCCTGGCATACGCGAACAGCCTTGCATAGCGCAAAAAAAAGCGCCGATCCCTGGGTGTAAGGATCGGCGCTCGAGTTGGTGTTGTGGCGCTAGAAATCGATGCGCGCGCCCAATTGGATTTGCCGCGAACCGTAGGGTCCCAGGGTATTGGCGCCCAATCCGCCGCCCGGACCATTGGTCGTTCCGAACGTCGGATCACCGAGGTTACTGTCAGGTGGACCGAATTGCGGCGAATTGGTGAAGTTGAAGAATTCGCCGACCAGACTGAACTTGATTTTCTCTCCGATCATGGTCATTTTCCGCAGTGAAAAATCGAGTCTCCGGTCGGCCGGGCCGAGCAGGAAGCGATTGCCGAAGGTCCCGATCTGACCAAAAGCGGGGATGGCAAATGCCGCTGTATTGAACCACTGGCTGGGAGTTGGATTGCTCAGATAGGGGTTTCCAATGAGATTGACTCGGTTACCCAACGGACTGTTACCGTTGAGCGAATCATTGGAGGCGGTGATGAAGAATGGTACGCCGCCTTGCATGCTCAGATAGCCCCCCATCGACCAACCACCGAAGATCTTGGCGGCCACGCCGGTGCTCATGTACGGCCTGCCCTGGCCAAACGGCAAGTCGTAGGTCCAGCTAATCAGCGCAGTCTGTTCCGGGATGGATGTGGCGCCGTTAGCCTCGTCGAAGACCACGGGCCCGTAGGTGAGCTTCGGATAGTAGATGGAACCACCCAACCACCCCAGGTTGCGGCCATAGGAGTAATTGGCGATGAGTGTCAGACCGTTCGAAAAGTGTTTATCCAGCTTGACGTAGCCGTCCCAGTAATTCGTTGTTCCGATCGCGTTCTTGATCTGTGTCACGTTATTGAATTGGGGAAACGGCCTGCGCGCGTTATTGGCCCCCGGAATTCCCCAGTATTGCGGCGGAACTTCATTCAGATTGTAGTTGTCAATAGGCAGCCGGCGGCCCAGAGAGCTTTGTCCCGCAATCTCGAAAACCATGCCCCAGGCTAACTCCCGCTCAATCGATATGTTGAAGTTTTCGACGTAGCCCATGGTCCAATTGGGATTCACGAACGTCGGGGATGTAGACGGTGTCTGACCAACCGCCACCGCGCCGAAGCCGGGCGTCAACACGCTGGGATCGCCGCCTAGCGCATAGGTCGGGAATCCGTTGGCCAGGACGAACGCTGGACTGATACCGCCGTTCGATGAGCTGAAACTCCCCACGGTAGTGTAGCCGAGGCTGGGCGCCCGCCGGTTCGCCCCCAGCGTCGGGTTGGTGTTGTAAATACCATAGCCGCCACGAATCACCGTCTTTGGCAAGGCTTTCCAGGCGAACCCGAGGCGTGGAGCGAAGCGCCTGTAGTCGGTGTTGAAAAAGCCCTTGGCCGGATCACTCGTGGTATTGAGGAACGTAACTACCCCAGGTGTTCCCGAAACAGGATTGATCTCGGTAGCGTTGAAGCTATTGCCCCGGTAATTCTGTTCGTAAACAGGCTGGTCAATATCCCACCGTAAGCCCAGATTGACAGTGAGATTGGGAGTTACTTTCCAGTCGTCCTGGATGTATGTTCCGTAGTAGTAATTGTGCCAAATGAGCGGCGGTCCGAGTTCCGTTGTCGCGCTATCGACCTGGCCTAGCAGGAATGAGGCGAACGCATTGCCCGAGCCTGCCAATCCTGGCAGTGACGTTTCCGTGGGGCTGAAGTTGAAACTACCAGTAGGCAGGCTTTGGTCGGGCGCCCCGTGCTGGTTGAACTCGATCTGCCATCCAAATCGGATCGTTTGCCTGCCATGGACGTAGGTGAAATCTATATCGTCAGAAATTTCTTTAATGGGAGTTTCGTTGAAAAGCAGCGAACCCGGCCCGAGACCCGTATATCCGGAGAAGCTATAGCTCGGAAACCCGAGGTCGCCGCCGTAGGACTGCGGCAGAAGCTCACCGGCATAATTCTGAATGCCCAGTTTCTGGGCCCACTGCGCGCTGGGATCGACGGCCGGAGTGATGCGGGAGATGAAGCGCGGGCGCCAGGCGAAACGCTCGGACACAAAAAAGTTGGGAGTGAAATTGTGCACTTCGTTGAAGGCGTAAGCTTGTGTCTTGAACTTGAAGCCAAACCCGCTCAGCGTGGGGCTGGCGGCCGTCGCCAGCGCGTTATAAGCCGGTACACCGAGATTCGTATTCAGAGTCTGGTCGAGCATCCATTCGCCGAAAAAGTGGTTGTTATCGTTGATGTTCCAGTCGACTCTGTCCACGCTTCTGTACTTCGTGAGGTTGGTTCCCGTGCTGGTCGGCAGGTTGTTGACCAGGCCGGGCACTGTCGGATCCGGAATATACGCCAGGGCTTTCAGTGCGGATTGATCAAAGTCGCTGGCCGGAATGATGTTGCCGGGAAATGGCTGCCGCGTGATCTGCCCATTGGCTCCCACCGTGGAAGTGGCTGGATTGTAAATTGGCGTGGAGAGCGCGCTGAAGTCGCCTTGTTTCTCGGCCGCCGTCGGCACGGTGAGCACTACGCCGGCGGGCGAAATGGCAGTCTGGCCCTCGAAGCTGCCAAAGAAAAACAACTTATTCTTCTTGATGGGTCCGCCAAAGGTGCCACCGTACATCTGCTGCCGGTCGATCGGCCGTGTTTGGGAGAACGCGTTCATGGCATCTAAATCCTCGTTGCGGAAATAGCCATAGACTCCGCCGTGGAACGCGTTGCTTCCGGATTTCGACTCCATCTGCACCAGGGCCCCGATGTCCTGTCCGAATTGCGCGCTGAACTGATTGGTGGAAATCTTCACTTCCTGCAGAGCTTCGACAGACGGGTTTAGAACCATCTGGGCCACGTCGGTACGGTCGCCAATCACAGACATCCCATCCACCATCACGTTGACGTTCGTGAATGCGCCCACATTGTAGCGAGACGCTCCGTAGGAGATCACATCCTCGCCGGTGTACCTCACAGTGGGTGCGAGGGCCAACAGCACGCCCGCGGACCGGTTAAAGTACGGCAAACTCGAGACCTGGGAATACTCGACGTTTTCACCCAGGCCGGGATCTTCCGTTTTGAGAAAAGCGGCCGTGGCTTCTACCCGGACCGTCTCGGAGACCGAGCCGACCTTCAAAGTAATGTCGAGGGTTCTGGATTGGCCCAACAAGACTTCGACGCCGGTGACGACGGAATCCTCAAAACCTTGCGCCGTAACGCTGACGGTGTACTTGCCCGGCGGCAAGACCGGGGAGCGATATACGCCGGTTTCAGTGGTCTTCACGTCGTAGCGCGATCCGGTATCGTCGCTCTTGATTACCACGCCCGCGCCCGGGACGGCAGCCTGTGTCGGATCGGTCACGAACCCGGTGATATACGCGGTTCCCTGGCCCCAGGCAAGATTGGAGCCGTACCCGAGCAATGCCAGGACTAGCAGAATCCGGCCGCAAGCCATCGGACTGGGGCGAGCATGCACACGGTTTGCTGATCTGTTTCGAATATCTACGTTCATACACGGCCCTCCTTTTGGGGCATAGAACTTTAGAACCTGGTCAGACCCTTCATAGCCCGCTCCTCGGGGAGCAATCTTTTTTCCCCAGAGACCGGCGCGGGCGACATCTTGCAAGTGGTCGAGCCGCGGCGAACGGGATTGGCTGGATTCTACTATGGATTCCGCATGACTGTCAATCGAAAAGTTTATCGATTAACCTTACTCATTTAACGATTTACCAACATGTTTCGTACGGTAAAATCTAATGCATTGCACCCGCCCGTTTCGGTTGCGCCGGCGCGCGCCGGAAGTGTACTATGACCAAGGGCATGGTGTCTGCGGCGACCCCGATTCTCCTGATCTGCTGTTTTGGGTGGGGCTTGCCGGCACTGTCCCAGGGCGGGACCGGCGCGAGCCGCGCAGTCCCCTCGCCGCAATCGGCGGAAGCCCATGCCGATCTCGGCGTGACGCTCGCGGAGCATGGTGACACGCCGGCCGCCATTCACGAACTGGAAATAGCGACTCAGCTCGACCAAGGCTCGGCAGAAGCCTTCTACAACCTGGGCGCCACCTGGATCCAGAAAGTAAAAGCGGCACAGGCTCCGGGTACGGGCGACTACTATGCGGACCTGGACAGAGCCTACTCTGCGCTGCGGAGAGCCTACAGCCTTCAGCCGGATATGCCGCACATCCACGATTTGCTCGGCTGGCTCTATCAGGAAATCGGAGATTTCAGCGCGGCCACCGGCGAGTTCCAACAGGCGGTCCGGGCGGACCCGGAATCTGCCCAGGTTTACAACCATCTCGGCGCCGCTCTGGTGCGCCAAGAGAAATACCCGGACGCGTTGCGGTCTTTCGAAAAAGCCGTGCAGTTAAACCCTAAACTGGATCGGGCGCAGATCAACCTGGGCCTCGCGATACAAGCCAGCGGAACTCAAAAAGCCGCTCTCCAGGAGCATTTGGAAAAGGTCCGGCAACAGCCGGCTTCCGCTGTGGAGCGCGTGCTGCTTGGCCAGGCATACCTGTTGAACGACCAGCCAGCCGAGGCCGGGCGGGAGCTCCGCAAAGCTGTGGAAGCAGCCCCCGAAGTGGCGACCGCGCACTTTTACCTGGGACAAGCGTTGCAGCGCACGGAGCAGCTTCAGGAGGCGCTCGCGCAGCTTTCTACTGCTGCAAGGCTCAGTCCCGATACTGCGGAATTTCAGATGGAATTGGGGGCTGTGTTCTTGAAAATGGGTAAGCTCGACCAGGCTGTTCGCACTCTGCGCCAGTTGCTCTTGCGCAACCCGGCCGATGGGCCGGCGCATTACATGCTCGCCAGGGCGTTGCAGCAAGCCGGCCGTGCAGGCGAAGCCCGCGAGGAGTTCCAGAAGTCGGCGGCCTTGAATCAGGCCAAGCACGGTCTGGAGCAAGCCGGACTGCTCACCGCCAATGGAATCGCGGATCTGCGCGCCGGCAAGATCGCGGACGCAGCCGTCAAGCTGCGGAAAGCCGTGGAACTGAAGCCGGATTATCCGGAGGCGCAATTCTATCTGGGGATCGCGCTGGCCCAATCCGGCGACGGCGCGGGGGCCATTCCGGCATTCAAGGCCGCGCTCGAAAAACGTCCCCGCAGCGCGGAGATTCATTACAACTACGGGATCGCTTTGTGGCAAATGGGCAAGGCGCCTGAAGCGATTCCCGAGTTCCGGTCGGCGGCGGAACTGAATCCGGACGACGGCCTGGCACATTGCGCGCTGGGCAAAGCGCTGCTCACCCGTGGCGAAGTGGCAGCCGGAGAGGCAGCGTTAAAGCGCGCGCACGAGTTGGGCGCTTGCCTGCCGGCGACGGCGCAGAAGCCGTAGCCACATCGGTCAAGTCTTCTTGCCGGCCAGTATCACCCGTTCCACAAGGCTGCCCGGCCCCGTTGCCGCGGCAATATCGCCCTTGCCGTGATCAATATCAATGGCGGCCGGCACAGCCCAAAGCATGAGGTTCTGATAGTAGTCGCTGCCATAGACGCGCTTGCCCGTGGCGCCATTCACAATATTCGGCTGCGTCCACAGGTAGCCCCACTGCATGATGCCACGCATGCAGTTCCTGGCCAATTCGAGCCCCAGCTCTCTCTGTCCCTGATACATGTAGGTCGCCGCCAGCATGAAAACCTCAGGCGGAAAATATCCGTACGATCCGTAGTCCAATCCCCATGCGTCGGCCATATATTGTTCCGATTCAGCAGGTGTCCCGTCGGCATTTGCGAAGTTGGCCGCGCCATAGGGAGTCAAGGCCATGCAGGTGTTCCTGATGGTCTCGAGTGTAATCCTGGCGCGGTCGGATCGAAACACGGCGGGAAGGCCATGATAGAAGCACATCCAATCGCCGTCCAGTTGATATCCGAATACCAGATCCGATTTCTTTCCCGTCTCGGGTTCCAGGTAGTTCAGATAGTATTTGCCGGTCCAAAGCTTGTCCTCGATGGACGCGCTGCCTTGCTTCAGCCACCCTTTGCATTGATCGGCAAATGGCTGGTCGCCGGCCTTCTCCGCCATGCGTTGCACGATCCTGAGGTGCGCCAGATGAATGCCGCCGACATGCGGTGTCATGCCGAAAAATCCATTGCCTTCGAACCAATCCAGGCCCGCGCCGGCACGGCTTTTGGGCTGTGTCGGATTGCGATTTCCATCGGGCACACTGACGATGCCATCCGGCCCGGCACGCAGGCCCATCGTGTAGATGGTGTTCTTCTTGACCGAAGGATAGAATTCGCGTAATACCGTATCGTTGCCCGTGCGCTGCCAGTAGCGGTCAACCATGTCCACATAGCAAGGACCGTTCAGCGTGGTTTGATAGCCGGGCGATGGGATGGCCATCTCCGTCCCGTCGGTTGCCCGATAGCCCTCGGCTGCCCCCGACGTGCAGCCCCCGAACACCCAGGGCGCGGCGCCGTTGGGATACTGGTAAGCCTTATATCCGCGCAAGGTCGCCAGCGCCAATTCGGGAAAGAAGTAGACCACCGGCACGTTGCCGTAAAAGCTGCACGGAATGCACTCGATTTGCGGACACTCGCGCGGGCACTCATTCATGCCGAACAAACCGTCTTCATCGCGGCACCACGCGCCAATCGGGTGCTGCGCTGCGGCCCAGTAGCCTGTCTTGGTAATCAAGTGCAGAATGTTGACGAGCGACTCGCGCAGCCAGACCGGATGATCGTCCGCCGAATACACCGCCTCCTGCCACGCCAGAATGCGCTTCAGCAACGCGGCGTGTTCCGCCGAAACTGCCGCAGCCACTTCGACAGAATCCTTGTACTGCTTGGTGTACATGCGGCGGAAATAGTGATCGCCTTCGCCTTTCCAGATAGGCGAATACCACGCCAGCACAAAGCGCACGGTTTTTTGTTCGCCGGCGGCCAGCGCAAAATCGACCGCCATGGAGGTGACGAACTCCTCCTTAGCGGCCCGCGGCAGTTCGCGGCCGATGGCATTCCAGGCCTGGCCGCTCGCGAAATCGTAAGCGTCCATCCAGAGGGCGCCCCCGAAGCGCGGCTGGAACTCGCTTCCGATCACTCCCAGGGTATAGTTTGTGCCTTTTGCCGAACTAACCTGGATGCCGTGGAACTGTCCCGCCGAGACTTCCCGGCGGAGCGCATCGACCGGGCCTTGCGCGATGGGGATAGAAGCCGGCCAGCCGATCGGCCGGGTCTCGCGGGGACTCTCCGGGGTGATCTGCGCTTCCGCCTGCGTGGGTCCGGGAAAGTGGAACGCGAGTGCTCCCTTTTTCGGAACCTCCGATGCATTGCGCAAGTGAATCTCGAAAACGGCGGCCGGGGTGTTGGAAGCCTGCACATCGCCGGGAATGAATGGCGTCCAGGCGCGCAGACCAACGCTCACATCGGAAGTGGTCTCGTATTCGAGATCGGCGATCGGGTAGTGACCCCAGTAGTGAATCTCCTGAGCACTGGCGGGCCCCACCATTTCCTCCAGAGTGAGCACCCAGGTACGGCTGTCTACATTGAGGCCCAGGAATGGAGCGCGCAGAGGTCCGAATACGGGTACCCCCGAGTTGAAAAGACTGGTGAGTCCGAGTGTTCCATTGGTATCGATATCGATGAAGCCCGTGCTGACGCCCCCCATTGGCATGCCGTGCTGCACATGGTCCGCGCGCCGGTAAATAACGCCGCAGGCCGGCGCAGAGTAGCCGTCTGCGCGGAATTGCACCCACTCGTGGCTGGGTAGGCTGATCGGAAACAACCTCGCTGCCGGAATGCTTTTCCGGTTGCGCGCCGGGCTCGTCTGCGCGGCGCCGGCGGCCAGGCCCATGCCGGATGCCCCCACCGCCGATCTTCGAAAGAATTCCCGTCTGTTCATATGGGCTGCTCTCCCTATACCATATATACCGCAGCACAGTTTAACGTTAAACTAGCGTCCGGGCAAGCGCGATCCCCGCTTGGGTTTAACGATTTACCATCAACTTCCACCGGTGTATACTGACTCTAAGCCGCGGCCCGCCATGACCGTCCGTTCCCTTTGCCTGCTCTTACCCGCCCTCATGCCAGCCTGCGCGCAGGAGGTGGAATTCAATCGCGACATCCGGCCGATTCTTTCCGATAAATGTTTTACGTGCCATGGGCCCGACGCCGGGAATCGCAAGACCAGGCTTCGCTTCGATATGGAGAGCGGCGCCAAGGTCGAGTTGAGCGATGGAGGGATCTCCATCGTCCCGGGAAACTCCGCTCGCAGCGAAGTGTACCGGCGCATCAGCGCGGATAATCCAGCCATCCGGATGCCCCCCGCCTATGCCGGAAAAGATAAGCTGACCGCCCATGAAATCGAGCTGATCCGAAACTGGATCGACCAGGGCGCCGCGTGGCAGGCTCACTGGTCCTTCATTCCGCCGCGCCGGCCGCCTGTTCCACCGTCGCCGGAAGGGCGTTGGGTGCGCAATCCGATCGACAACTTTGTGATCGCCCGGCTGGCCCGCGAGGGCTTGAAACCCTCGCCGGAGGCTGACAAGGCCACTTTGCTGCGCCGCGTGACGCTCGATCTCACTGGATTGCCGCCAACACCCGGCGAGGTAACCGCATTCCTCAAGGATGCGTCTCCCACTGCCTACGAGAAGGTGGTGGACCGGCTTCTGGCATCGCCGCGCTATGGCGAGCGCATGGCGTTCCGTTGGATGGAAGTCGCACGCTATGCCGACACTAACGGATACCAGACGGATGCGGCCCGCGAAATGTGGCGTTGGCGCGACTGGGTGATCGACGCGTTCAACCGGAACATGCCGTTCGACGAGTTCACCATCGAGCAGATTGCCGGAGATCTGCTGCCCCATCCATCGCTCGAACAGCGTATCGCTACTGCTTTTCAACGCAACCATCGCAGCAACGCGGAAAGCGGCATCGTGCCCGAAGAGTACCGCGTGGAATACGTGGCCGACCGCACCGAGACGACCGCGGCAGTGTGGCTCGGAATTACTCTGGGGTGCGCGCGGTGTCACGATCACAAATACGATCCCTTTCTGCAGCGGGATTTCTACCGGATGTTTGCGTTTTACAATAGCGTTCCCGAAAATGGTCTGGTCTTCAATTACGGTAACGACGTGCCGCTCATCAAGGCCCCCACACCGGAGCAACGGGAAACGCTGCAGCGCTTGGATGACAGAGTGGCGGCCGCCCGGCAGCACTATCAATCTCTCCAGCCGGAGCTCGATGCCGCCCAGCGACGCTGGGAAAAAAAGATCTCGAAATCGTACGACTGGACGTTGACGGATGGCCTGGTATATCGGTTGACTAAACCCGCCAGGGGCGCCGATGGCTCTGGAGCCGAAGCGCACCAGTTCGATGGCAAGGCATTCCTGGAAGAACCGGCGGGCGCCTTTGCGACGCTCGAGTATCAAGACCCGTTCACCTTCGCGGCGTGGATCAAGCCGGATTGCTCCAAGTGCGCTATCCTCTCGCACTCCGAGGATTTCCTGGAAGCCGCGGGTCACGGTCTTTACATAATGGATGGCAAGCTGCGCCTGCACGTGACGTTTCGCTGGGACGACATCGCCTTGCGCGTCGAGACTGTGCGCGCTCTAAACCTGCACGAGTGGCAGCACGTACTGGTGACTTACGACGGCAACCGCAAAGCTTCGGGAGTGCGCATGTACGTGAACGGTCAGCCGCAGGAAACGAAGGTGCTCTTCGACGAGCTCATGGCGCCGTTGCGAGCCAAGGCCCCCTTGCGCATCGGCGCCGGCGGGGGCATGCGCTTCCAGGGACTTATTAGCGACGTACGCGTTTATCGCAACGCATTATCGGCGGACCAGGCGGCAGTGCTCGCGCTCCGTGACTCGCTCCCGGCCATTGCCGACGTGCCGCCTGCAAAGCGAAGCAAGCCGCAGGAGGATAAGCTTCGATTTTGTTTTGTCGAGACAGCCGCGCCCAAGGAGATTCGCAACGCTCACCTGGAATGGGGAGCGCGCCAGAGCCAGCGCGACAGCTTTTATAAATCCATTCCCACGCTGATGGTGATGGAAGATAGCCCCGAGCCGCGCGCGACCTTCGTACTCAAGCGAGGCGCTTATGATAATCCCGGCGAGAAGGTAACGCCGGGAGTTCCGGCGGTGCTCCCGCAATTGCGTCCCGAATGGCCTGACAATCGCCTGGGCCTGGCGCGGTGGCTGGTGGATCGCAATAATCCACTCACCGCCCGCGTGACCGTAAACCGCTTCTGGCAGAGTTTCTTCGGTACCGGTCTGGTAAAAACCGTGCAGGATTTCGGGTCGCAAGGCGAGCCGCCTGCCGATCCCGAGTTGCTCGACTGGCTGGCGGTCGAGTTCATGGATAGCGGCTGGGACATGAAGGCAATTCAGAAGACCATAGTGACCAGCGCGACTTACCGCCAATCGTCACGGGTTACGCCCGATCTGCTCCAGAGAGACCCGGAGAATCGTTTGCTGGCGCGCGGCGCGCGACTGCGCCTGGGACCCGAAGTGATCCGCGATCAAGCCCTGGCAGTCTCCGGACTGTTGGCCGAAAGGCTGGGCGGCCCATCCGTGAAGCCCTATCAGCCGCCAGGACTCTGGCAGGAGCTCGCCGGCGGGGACGGTTACGTGCAGGATAAAGGTGAAGGCTTATACCGCCGCAGTTTGTACACTTACTGGAAACGTACTGTGGCCGCTCCATTCATGATCAACTTCGATTCGCCCAGCCGGGAGACCTGCACGGTGCGGGAGACGCGCACCAACACACCACTGCAGGCGTTAAATTTGATGAACGACGTCGTGTTTCTGGAAGCTTCCCGCAAATTTGCAGAGCGGCTGGTGCTGGAGGGCGGCACGACTCCCGCCGAGCGAATCGATTTCGCTTACCGCCTGGTTCTTTCGAGACCTGCCAAAACGGCCGAGAAGAACATTCTGGTTACCGTGCTGGATGATTTCGAAAAGCGTTATCGGAGTGCGCCCAAGGCGGCCACCGAGTTTTTGGATTATGGAGACTCGGCGCGGAATCCGCACATACGGCCGGGCGAGCTGGCGGCCTACACGGCTGTGGCAAGCTTGATTTTAAACTTGGACGCAACCATCACGAAGGAGTAATGCTATGCACCCGGAACGGGATCGTTTGATTTCGATCACACGGCGCCATTTCTTCGGCCGCGGCGCCGCGGGCATCGGCATGGCCGCGCTGGCCGGATTACTGCACGAGGACGCGCGTGCCAAAGAATTGCCCACACCCGCTGTGCACGGCGGGCTTCCAGGCCTGCCGCATTTCGCTCCTAAAGCGAAGCGCGTGATCTATCTGTTCCAATCCGGCGGGCCTTCCCAGATGGAGTTGTTCGACTACAAGCCGCGTCTCAAAGAGTTCCAGGGACAGAATCTGCCGGAGTCCGTCCGCATGGGGCAGCGCCTTACGGGGATGTCAGCTTTGCAGGCCAGCTTTCCGGTGGTGCCTTCGAAGTTCGAGTTCGCGCGTCACGGCGACTCGGGAGCATGGGTAAGCGAGCTGCTTCCCTATACCGCCAAGATCGCCGACAGCCTCACTTTCATCAAGTCCACGCATACCGAAGCCATCAATCACGATCCCGCGGTGACGCTGCTACAAACAGGAGCGCAGATCGCCGGGCGGCCTAGCATGGGCGCCTGGATATCGTATGGTATCGGCAGCGAGACCGAAGATCTTCCTGCATTTGTGGTGATGATCTCTCCAGGATCCGGCGGCGGGGGGCAACCGCTGTACGATCGCCTCTGGGGCAGCGGCTTTCTTCCCAGCCGCTATCAAGGCGTGAAATTCCGGTCGGTCGGCGACCCTGTGCTCTACCTCTCGAATCCACGCGGGTTCGATGCCGACGACCGCCGCCGTTTTCTGGACGCGTTGGGTAAGCTCAACCAACTCGAGCTCGATGAGTATGGCGATCCGGAAATCGCCACACGCATCGGCCAATACGAAATGGCTTTCCGCATGCAGAGCTCAGTTCCGGAATTGACGGATCTCTCGAAGGAACCGCCGGCAGTTCTCGACTTATATGGTCCCGACGTGCACAAGCCGGGAACCTTCGCCGCCAACTGCCTGCTGGCGCGGCGTCTGGCCGAACGCGGCGTGCGCTTCATTCAGCTTTATCATCGCGATTGGGACCATCACGGTAAGCTTCCGCAAGATCTGCCCAAGCGCTGCCGCGAAACCGATCAACCCGCCGCCGCGCTGATTACCGATCTACAGCAGCATGGCATGCTCGACGATACCCTGGTGATCTGGGGCGGCGAATTCGGGCGCACCGTCTATTGCCAGGGCCGCCTGACCGAGACCGAGTATGGCCGCGATCATCATCCGCGATGCTTCACGGTATGGCTGGCCGGTGGCGGGATCAAGCCGGGGATCACGCTCGGCGAAACCGACGATTACTGCTACAACGTGACCAAGGATCCCGTACACGTGCACGACCTGCAGGCCACCATTCTGCACTGCCTCGGGATCGATCACACGCGCCTGACCTATCGATTTCAGGGCCGCCATTTCCGGTTAACGGATGTGAGCGGCAACGTAGTGAAGCAGATTCTCGCGTAGCGCTACCTGGCGGTGAATAACAACAGCTCTGAATAGGTGCTTCCGCCGGGCACAATCCGGAGGCCGTTGCGCGCGAGCTCCGCGCCCGTACTGGTTTCCGTTGCGCCGCTGCTATCGATGGCGACCGCATACTGCCTCCCTGGATCGAGACCGCGCGGTTTCAACACATAGCTGGCCGCGGTATCTTTGGTCAGCCGGATGACTACCGCCCATCCCTTCGCGCGATCCGGAGCGGCAAATTCCATTGCAAACCAATCGCCTGAATCCACGCCGCCGGTGGCATTCACGGGTGCATGATGATAGACCTTCGACCGCGGCAGCAGTGGCCGGATAAAATCTCGATAGATCTTGGTGTAGTGCAGGAATCTGTCGCGAATTTGCGCCGTCAGCGCGTCGCTATTCTTCGGCACGAGCGAGTTGAAGACCATGGGGATATTGCCGAGAGCGTAGATGCTGCGCAGCATGGTGTCGAAGTCCGGGCGGCCGCCCGGGTCGGACATGCCAATCGGCGTCACCAGCGCTTCCGGCGGCAGATATACACTAATCCCGCTCAGCATTCGATATACGTACGGCATGTTCACGCGATCGCTGGTATAGTTTTCCGGAAACCGCGCCACCGTGGCAAGGTCCAGGCGCGTGCCCCCCGCCGATGCCTGTTGCAGAATCAGGTTGGGAAATTTTTCATGCAGCCGCCCGAAGATCCGGTAGAAGGCCTCATAATGCCGCCAATAATCGCTTTCCACGTAGCCGCGGCGTTCGGTCACGGAGCCTTCGCCTTGGCGCGGCGTGTTGAAATCGTGACGATAAAGGTCCAGGCCGTAGTGCTCCACGATGCGCGTCAATGCGTTCTCCAGATAGGCTGCCGCGTCGCGATTTGCCAGGTTGAGCACCACTCCCTGCACAAACCAATCCGGATGCTTCTGGAAGATTTGATTGTTTTTCCAGGGCCCTATGGTGAGTCCCGCGTTCTCGCTGGTGTAGCCATCGCGCCCGCCTTCCGGCTCGGCATACAGTCCAAACAAGATGTTGCGTTCGTGTGCAAAGTCGATTAACGGTCTCAAACCGTGTGGGAACTCGACCGGTTGCGGCTTCAGCCAATCGCCGTAATTTGTGGCCCAGGTGGGACCGTCCAGAATGTAGAGCTCGATTCCAAGCTGAGAAGCCACCTCGAGGAATTTCTTCAGGTTGGATTCGTTGAAGTCTTTGCCCCGGTACACGGTCATGGGCTGGTCTTCCGGCATGAGGCACTCGATGCGGTAGGCGCGGGCCGGCGCTGGTGGGACGAGGATCGACCGCCGTATGTGATCGTGCATGGCCTGTACAGCCGCGTCGAAGTCTCCCTTAACGTATGCTAAGTGGACGGCCGGCGTCGTAATGGTCTCTCCGGCATCAATCACGCGCAAAGCGTTCGCGGCGGTGGGGCCGATCTTAAAGGACAAGCCCGTTGCCTTATAAAACTCCATGATCCGGTTGACGGGCCATTCCAGTTGCCCGAAGAAGTATTCGCCCCTGTCTCGATTGCGCAACACGAAATAGGGGTGATCGTAGGCCAGTCCGTTCTCCTGCCGTATGACGTTGGCGCCCGGGGTGAGAGACTTCCAACCGAACCAACCTTCCCAACAACAGTCGGAACGGGTGGCGTACCCCAGTTCCACATTCCGCAGGTTTCCGCTCCAGAGTTGCCCGGCCCACGGGAATACCGAAGTAAGCGCAAGGGGGCGGCCGGTATGATTCGTGATTTCGAGCCAGCGAGTGAGCACCGGTGTGCCATCGAGTAACGTATGGGCCGTGACCTCCACTGGAATCTGGCCGCTCGAAAGCTGCACAGCCACATGACGCGCCCCGCGATCGCTCTTCTCCAACTCGCGCGCCGACACCACGCGCCAGCCGGACACCAGGACACCCGGCACGCTTTCGGGCGACGGCTGCGTCTTGACGCGGATTTCAAATGCGTCCAGGTCGCCCGGACTCGCCGGCAGTTGTGCATCGAATGTCCATCGCCGGGCCAGCCAGCGCCCGGAGGTCAGATTCTCCTCATATACAGCGCCGCCCGAAGCATAGCGGACCTCGGTCTTTTGCGCCGTGTGGGCGATCGAAACATCCGCTTCAGCGGCATAGCCGCAGATGGGCAAAAGCATCCCGGCAGTAGCCAAGACCCAGGCGCGGGCGGAAAGTGTCGACATTTTGCGGGCTTCTTAGTTTAACGTTTAACCATAATAAGAGCGTCAGCAGCCGCTGTCAATGAGCCCTGACAAGTAAACGCTTTCCGCGCATCCCGCTATCGCTCAGCCGAGCAAGTATAATCCAACTATCTATGGCCCAAGAGAGGTGTATTGGTGCGCCAATGACTACGACCATTCTTTGTTTTGCGCTTGCGTTGGCTATACCGGCATTTGCCGCCGAGCACACCATCGACATTTACAAACAACCCGGAAGGTTTGCCGGCTGGCCGGCAAATCATGGTGTTTGGTCGTGGGGCAATGAGATTGTGGTTGGCTTCGAAGCTGGCTACTTGCAGGTTCGCAAGGCCGGTGAACATGAGCACTCGATCGACTATACACGACCGGCAGAGCACCTGCTCGCGCGAAGTTTGGATGGTGGCGAGACATGGAAGGTTGAGAAGCCGCTCGGTCTGTTGGCTCCCCCGGGAACCAGAGTTGCGGGTGTTCCCGTCGAGCCGGGAGGACACCCTTTGGCCGACTGCCCAGGCGGCTTCGATTTCTCCAATCCGGACTTCATCATCACATTCCGTATGGCGGACGTGGATATCGGTCCTTCGCGTTTCTATTGTTCAGTTGACCGGGGCCATAACTGGCAAGGTCCGTTCCGGGTTCCCACGTTCGGTCAGAAGGGAATCGCCGCCCGCACCGACTACCTGATTAACGGCCGAAACGACTTGACCGTGTTTCTGACCGCGGCAAAATCGAATGGCCACGAAGGTCGTGTCCTTAGCGCGCGCACCCACGATGGAGGCAGGACCTGGAGCTTTGTGTCCTTTGTCACTCCCGAGCCCCAAGGCCAGGATTACGCTATTATGCCGTCCTCGGTCCGGCTTTCGTCTCAAGCCACTCTGACGGCTGTGCGGTACCGGAACTGGATTGATCTTTACCGATCCGACGACTACCTGAAAACGTGGACATACGTAGGCAGGCCGGCTCCAGAAACGGAAAATCCGCCGAGCCTGGTGCGGCTTCAGGATGGCCGTCTCGCCTTGACCTACGGCAGGCGTTCTGCTCCATTCGGAATCCGCGCCCGGCTGAGTTCGGACGAAGGCAAAACCTGGAGCCAGGAGATCATTCTCCGAAATGATGGTGGCTGTTGGGACCTTGGCTACACTCGCAGTGTGCAACGTCCGGATGGGAAAATTGTCACTATATACTACTTCAACGATTCCGCCGATCACGAGCGGCAGATCGCCGCAACGATTTGGGACCCCGGATCAAGATCAAGATAGGGTGGGCGGCTCCGCTGCGGGAGGCCCGGCCCAAACGACATTTAGTACGCAGGAGAGTCGCTTGCAGGAAATGACTCTTGGGAGGCCTCGTCGATGGCCTGGTCGGTGGATCGGTGGATCTCTTCCTCCGCTTCGAGCCAGTCATCGAGTTCTGAGCCCGATCGACTACCACGCAGAACGTACAACTCATACGCACGGCGGCGGATGCGCTCTTCAACGCGAAGTTTGGTGATGGGGAGTTCCTTGCTGGATGTGGTTCCTGGCATGGGGTCACCTCCGTGGAAGACGGTAACACGGCGCGCCAAGGATTGGAACGGCCGGTGATTGGTGGGACGTTAGATCCTAAGGCTACGACCCAACAAGAGCGGTTCAGGGAAGCCGGATGACCTGACGAGAACATGTCTGCCATGGCGAATCGGTTTGACATCCTTACTGGCGCGGGATCAGAGAGGCGAGCCACTTCAGAACTGCGTTGGAAAGGGCGATGCGCTGGTCGGAGTAGGAATGGTCGGTGGACAGGTGAAGTGTTGTGACTCGATCGTTGCCCGCATTGTGCAATGCTTCGGCAAATGCGGCGTTGGCAGGCGCAAGCCCGTCGTTGCACGTTACGATAAGGACGGGCCGGCTTTTGAGCGCTTCCGCTTTCGTTTGAAAACTCCACCTGGCGGCATTGGCGAGTGTTTCACGGGCGAGGCCCTCCGGCGTACAGCCGGCGAGGGGCGCCATGCCTTCGCGGGCAAAGCCTGCGCTCAAGGCCTGAATCGCGGCCGGCTCTCGATCTTTGGGTAATGGCTGGGGAATGCTTCCGCCCAGGTCCACAGCGGAGATAAGTCCCACCGCCCGCACGGAGGGGTCGGCTGCCGCTCCTTGCATGGCCATGAAACCGCCCATGCTGTGCCCGAGCAGAACAACGCGCGACGGATCGAGCCTCAACCGGACGGCCATGGCGGGTTCACGCAGGAGAGCGATGGCAGCCGCCGTATCCTCGATGGAATGAGTGAACGAGAAGTCGCCCGGAGATCCCCACGAACCGCGGTAGTCGAAGTAGAGTACATCCCATCCGGCGCGCCGCATATCCTGCGCCAAGTCAAGATTTCGTTCGTTGCCGGGAAAGCCATGCAGCAGGACTGCCGCGGGGTGCGGCCCGGCCCCGGAGGCGACATAGACGAACGCGTTAAGCAGCGCGCTGTGGCTCGGAATCTGAAAAGTTTCCATGGACGCGAGATTGTCCCGCGCGTCCGGCTGCTGCCCATGGAGTATCTGCAGAGTGCACAAAGCACACAGCACCTCGACGTAGAGTTTCCGTGCAGAGAGATCTGGTGTGAACATCGATAGCGCCCAGTGTACGACGTTAGGTCTGTGGATGGAAGTTAGCGTAGCCGATGGGAAAATGTTGTCCCGTCCCAAACTCTGGCGGCGAGTCCTCCAACGTATGACCCTGACCGGCGTCGACCCGATGCGTGGTCCGGGTGGCACAATCCTGCAGAACCAGTGCCCGCATGTCACATCCTCTTCATCCGCCTGCCGGGGCGCGCGCGAGAGTCCCGAACTCGCTACACAGCATTCGGCCGCTGCCGTTTCGGCGTCACGCTCGGGGGTCGCTATCAATCGGGCGCTCACCAGCGCTTTCCCTTGTCGCAGCCGTACCTCACGAGAAGAGCATCGCCATCGAAGAAATGGTGTAGTTGCACGCCGTAATTCGACTCTGTCCCGACTCACCTCTATTTTGTGACACATCCGCCGAGTTTGCGAAATCGGCAGGCCGATCCCGCAAGTTGACGGGCTTTCGAGGAGATTGTCGAAGAGTGCGGGACGTCAGCCGCTTATTGGAAGACATGCTGACGTTGGCACCGGCCGATGCCGGCAATGGGCACCTTGCCTTCGAACTGGTCGATCTGGTTGAAGTCTTTGAAGCGATCTGCGTTAAGGCGCCTGGTCTGCTCTCGCTCCGTCCAAGGCCAGTGCTCCCGCATAGACTAATCCTCGAAACACAATTGTAATAGGGCGCAGTACTTGCTAAGAGGTGCATCATGCACCTGCTGCCCCGAGACGAAAAATTCTTCGAACTTCTGGTTGAACAATCAAGAATAGTATTGGATGCCTCCCGCCAGGTTGCGGAAGGGCTGGCCGGCACTGGTCAACCGGATTTCTGCGGGACCGCGCAAAAAGTGCGGGATCTCGAGCGTAAAGGCGATGAAGCGGCGCGTCAAATCTACCAACGGCTGCACAAGACCTTCATCACTCCAATCGACCCCGAAGACGTACACCTGCTTGTGACGCGCATCGATGAAATTCTCGATCACCTCGATGCGGCGGCGTACCGTCTCGATGCTTATAGGCTGGAAAGTTCACCCGAGGGGATGTCGGAGATTGCGCGCATGGTTCACGGCTGCGTGGAAGCTACGGTTGAGGCTATGGAGACTCTCGAACGGGAAGGTGTCAAGAAGCCGGAGGAGCTGACCAAGCGGTGCGAAGAGATCAACCGTAGAGAACTCGAAGCCGAGGACCGTGTGAGGGCCGCGGTGCGCACTCTTTTTGCAAATGAACGTGACCCAATCGCGCTGATCAAGCAAAAAGAGATTTACGAGCTACTCGAAACGGTGGCGGATTGCTGCGAGAACGTGGCGGACGTGCTGGAATCCATAGCGGTGAAGAACAGCTAGTGAGGGTCTGCACCAAAATGCCGGTTATCACCCTGGTTATCGTCGTCATCGCATTAGCATTGGTCTTTGATTTTGTGAACGGGTTTCACGATTCCGCGAATTCGATCGCCACAGTCGTGTCCACTCGCGTTCTGACGCCGCTGCAGGCCGTCGCATGGGCGGCGTTTTTCAATTTTGTCTCGGCCTTTACCTTCGGGACCAGTGTGGCGGGCACGGTGGGGAAAGGGTTCGTGGATACGCACATCGTGACGGTTTATGTCATTCTGGCGGGCATTCTGGGCGCAATCGTCTGGGATCTGCTGACGTGGTGGCTAGGGCTGCCGACCAGCTCGTCGCACGCCATTATCGGAGGTTACGCGGGAGCCGCTTTTGCGCGCGGGATCTTCGAACACGGGCTGGGAGGAGGATTCCACGCGCTGATACTAGGTAAGTGGCCGCTGACTTTGGCCTTTATCGTTGTGGCGCCACTAATCGGATTGATTGCGGCGTTTGTGATGATGGTGGCGGTGTATTGGTTGTTCCAAAAAGCCACGCCAGCGCACATGGACTCCTGGTTCCGTAAGCTACAACTGCTTTCGGCGGCGGCACTGAGCTTCTCACACGGAACCAATGACGCGCAGAAGACAATGGGTATCATCACCGAGGTGCTGCTAACGGCGAAGATCATTCCCGAATTCAAGGTGCCGGTCTGGGTCATACTGTCGGCTCACGCGGCGATCGCGCTGGGGACTTTTTTCGGAGGCTGGCGGATTGTCCACACCATGGGAAAGCGGCTGACGAAGCTGAGGCCGAGGACCGGTTTCTGTGCGGAAACGGGCGCCGCAGTCGCGATTCTGCTGGCCACACATTTGGGGCTGCCGGTTTCGACGACGCACGCGGTCGCGGGAGCGTTGGTGGGCGTGGGAAGCGTGCAGCGGGTCAAGGCGGTGCGTTGGGGCGTAGCGACAAACATTCTATGGGCGTGGATTCTGACGATCCCTGCATCGGCGGCGGTGGCGGGAATTGTATTTGCGATCATCCGTCTCATGAATCCGCACGCTTGAAAACCGGAGCCGACCAATATCAGCCAGCGCGCGGCGAGACCGCCTGTTTCAGCAGCCGGGCTTGGGCATTCACGGAACGCTTTCCAGCTTCCGCCAGGCGGCGCACATAGGTTCCATCGCTCTGCATCTGCCTGCCCTGAACCGTGTCCGAGAGATAGAGGGCCAGGATCTCGTCGCGCACGTGGCGAATCAGTTCCGGGCCTTCGAGCGGGAACAGAAGCTCCACCCGGCGATTGATGTTGCGCGGCATCAAATCGGCGCTGCCCAGATAGATCTCTTCTTCGCCGCCATTCCGGAAATAGTAAATGCGGCTGTGCTCCAGGAAACGCCCCACCACGCTGATCACCTGGATATTCTCGCCGACGCCCGGAATTCCGGGGCGCAGACAACATATGCCGCGCACCAGCAAGTCTATTTTCACTCCGGCCTGAGACGCTTCATACAGCAGCCGGATTACTTGCGGATCTACCAGCGCGTTCATCTTGAAGATCAGCCGCCCTTGCGCCCCTTTACGCTGGTGCGCGATCTCCCGCTGGATCATCGCCTCGAACCGGCCGCGCAGGTTTACCGGCGCAACCAGCAGTTTCTTGTAATCCTTCTGGGCCGAGTACCCCGTCAGAAAATTGAACAGATCGGTGGCGTCCGCGGCAAGATCCTCGTCGCAGGTGAGCATGCCGATATCAGTGTATAAGTGAGCTGTCACCACGTTGTAGTTTCCGGTGGCCATGTGGAGGTAGCGGCGGATGGCGCCGGATTCGCGCCGCACCACCATCAGCAATTTGCAATGCGTCTTGAGTCCCAACAGCCCGTACACCACATGCACGCCTTCGCGCTCCAGAGCCCGTGCCCACTCGATGTTGCTCTCCTCATCGAAGCGGGCTTTCAATTCCACCAGCACCGCGACCTGCTTGCCTTCCTCATTGGCCTCCAGCAGCGCTTCGACGATCGGTGAATTCCGGCCAATCCGGTACAAGACCATCTTGATGGCGAGCACTTGTGGATCCCTAGCCGCCTTCTTCAGAAAATCGACCACCGGCTGGAAGGAATCGAAGGGATGGTGCAGCAGAATATTCTGGCGGCGGATCAGCGCGAAGACGTCCTCGTCGCCGGTGGCCGTCGCCAGCTTCTTGGGCACAGCGGGAAGGAACGGCGTCTCCTTCAAATCCGGCCGTTCGAGCGAGTACAGTTGCATGAGGCGGCTGAGCGCCAGCGGCCCCTTGACCCGGTAAACCTGGCTGGCATCTATCTCCAGGTTGTTTACCAGAATCTCGAGAATGGGGGCCGGCATGTCGTCGCCCACCACCAACCTTACTACGCTACCGAAGCGCCGCTGCCGCACGCCTTCCTCGATGGTCTCCAGCAAATCCTGGGCGTCCAGCTCCTTGATGGCGGTGTCGGCATCGCGGGTGACGTGGAAGGGATGCGCCTCGATCACCTCCATACCGCGAAACAGCGCCGGCAAGTTGGCGGAGATAACCTGCTCGAGCCAGACGAAGGCCTCCTCCCGGGGAGGGCGCTTGCGCGTCTTTTTACGGGCACGCTTCAGCGGCATGAGCTGCGGCAAGGAATCCGGAATCTTGACTCGCGCGAAATGTTCAACGCCACCCTGATCCCGGATCAGGAGCGCCAGATTCAGACTCAGGTTCGAGATGTGTGGAAACGGGCGCCCGGGGTCGAAAGCAAGCGGCGTGAGGACGGGAAAGACAGTCTCCTGGAAATAAGAATCGGCGAAAGCCAGTTGCTTCTCATTGAGCGCGGCATAGTCCAGAATCTGGACGCCGGCCACGGCCAAGGCCGGCACGATCTGGTCGTTCAGGCATTTGTGGGCATCCCCCAGCAGCTTCTTGACCTCTCTACGAACCGCCACCAACTGAGCCGAAGATTGCATTCCGTCCGGGCCGACGTCGATGATTCCGGCGGCCACTTGATCGATCAGGCCGGCTACACGGACCATGAAAAATTCGTCCATGTTGGAGCCCACGATGGCAAGGAATTTCACGCGATCCAGCAGTGGATTATGATCGCTCTGAGCCTCCTCGAGCACGCGCCGCTGGAAGGCCAGCAGACTCAGCTCGCGGTTGATGTAGAGTTGGGTGGAATTCAGGGACGGAACCTCAGCCGTCTCTTCACCTTTTTCCAGGGCCACCGGCCGGATCTTTTTGGGCGTCATATCTTCCGTTAGAGCACGTTATTGTCTAGTCTAGCGCCCACTGCTTTCGATTCTCACGAAGGGCACGCTGTCCTCTATGTGGAGCCGGAAACTGGCCGCCAGAGCCGGTCCCCGGTCACGGTTGTATCCCGGATTCCAGATGCGTTGCACGTCGGCAGCCAGATAAATTCCCCGCCAGACGTGGAAGTTGTAGTAGCCCTCGACGATCTGCTCGAGGCCGTAGTTCAGCGCTCCGTCGCCCAGCAGAAATCCCAAGCCGCCCAGAGCCAGGTATCGGCGATGGTCGCCCGAGATTCCGTCAAACAGGAGGGCCAGACCTATCTTGTCATCCCGACGGCGCCAGGCCCTGCCACGCAAGTCTGTACCAAAGGAAAGCGACCGATCCGCCTCGGTGTAGGCGAACGATTCATTTCTCCCGTCGTTCCATCCGGCGCGCGCATAGAACCGCCAGATAGCGGTCAGCTGCTGTTCGAGATTCACACCGAAGCCGTACTTCACGCGCCCTTGCTGGCGGTACTCCGTGATGTCCGGAATCGCATCCTGCCCGGACAGGTAGCCATCGATGGCTTCCCGATAAACACCCATGTTGGCGTGATTAAGGAACGACAATAGCCGCATTGTGCTTTGCCGCTTGCCGAAGACCTGGGGGTGGAGTTCGAACTCAAAATTTTCGCCGCGGGCCCGCGCCAGATCCCAGTCGAGCTTCAGCCCATTGGCCACCGTTGGCATTAACATTTCTCCAAACCGCGCAGCCCAGTTCTTGTCGTAGAACTCCAGCACCAGTCCGTAAGTATAACCGCGCGTGTCGGCCGCATAATCGTAGGCCGCGTTATTATCTGCCGCCCAGTTCATGAATTGCAGATGGCTGTCGCTGCCTATGCTATTCAAATCGAAAAAATCCACCGTACTCATCTTGCCCAGACGGATCTCCAACCGGCGCACAGGGGCGCGCGCGGCCAGTCCCAAAGGGCCTTTCACCGAGTCTGCATACTCCCGGCTGAGCGGAATCGTCTGGTGAATCATCACGCGCGCCACGTACGGCGTCTGGGAAAGCGTGGGGTTGCGCACCACATCCAAATTCGTAAATCCGGCGATGCCCAATGCATTGCTGAGACCTGTCCCGCCGGCGCTTTCCAAATCGAACAGAACTTCCGTGTTCGGCGTGACGCGGAAGCCGGTATACAGCGTGATCACGCGCGAGCTGGCAACTTCACTCTCGGGCTGGAAGCTATTCGGGCCGCTATAGTCGGCGTGAAAGGTAGGGTGATATTGGGTAATGGAGTTCGCCTGTCCGGAGAGCCAAAAGCGGTCCAGGAGCGAGAACTCGCCCGCGCCGGCCGCATCATCGCCGCCGGACGGAGTCTGCGCACGAAGGTTCAGTCCGTTCGCCACCATGACCACGACGACCACGATCAAGAGCTTTTTGGTGGACAAATGCCTATTCTTCAACAGCCACATCACAAGGAGGTTACGATCGGGTTGCAAAATCGAGAAGTTGCAGGAAAAGGAGTGTCGCGTCACGGTTCGGTCACTATACTCAGATTTTGGGACTGCCGATGCTGCGCGTGCCTGATTGGATGATGGTGATCACTCTGGGCCTGTGCGGCGGCCGGACCGCGCCGGGGCAGACGGCCGAGACTCTGCGCGACGTCAAGCGAGTCTATGTGGAACCCTTCGCCGACAAGTCTGGAGCTCCCGAATTGCGCGCCGATCTGATCGTGGAATTGCGCAAGTCGCACCGGCTCATTGTGGTCAAATCCCCGCAGGAGGCCGATGCAGTGATCAGCGGAACAGGGGAAAGTTGGATTAGAGGCTATTACAGCCTGAACCCGCGGATACGGAGCGTCACCGGCGACGCGCATCCAATTTATGGCGGCTATCTTTCAGTCGAGTTGAAGGGACGCCAGAGCGAGACTTTATGGTCCTATCTGGTGACCCCGCGCCGCTTGGGCCCGGAAGATATTGGCCGCAACCTTGCTGGGCAGATGGTCCGCAGACTGGTTGAAGCCCTGAAATGAAGAGATCCCTGGCGGTCGCGGTTCTTTGCGGCCTGCTGTCCCTCTACCTGCCCCCGCTAGCAATCGCGCAGCAACTCTCCGCCGCCGGCGCCACGTTCCCCTACCCGGTTTACGCCAAATGGTTCGATTCATTTTCGGCCCGGCACCCCGCAATCTCGATCCGCTATCAGCCGGTTGGCTCTGAAACCGGGATCCAGCGCCTCAAGGACGGCTCGGTGGATTTTGCTGCCTCCGAAATGCCCCTTACCGACGAGCAGATCGCACAATTCAGTGCGGGCGTGCTGCACTTCCCGAGCGTGCTGGGCGGTGTTGTTCCCATATATAACCTGCCATCCGTGGCCCGAGACCTACGCTTTACACCCGAAGCCCTTGCCGGCATCTTCCTGGGACGAATCCGCCGCTGGAATGATCCGGTGCTACGCGCCGCGAACCGCGGCATGCGGCTCCCGGACAGTGAAATCGTGGTGGTGCACCGCGCTGACGGGAGTGGAACCAGCTACGTATGGACGGACTATCTGGCGAAGGTCAGTCCTGACTGGCGGCGAATGGTTGGTTCGGGGACTTCGGTGAATTGGCCCGCCGGCGTTAGCGCTGAGTTTAACGAAGGAGTGGCGCAAAGGGTCGGAGGGACACCCAACGCCATTGGCTACGTGGAATTTATCTTCGCCCTCCGGAACCGGCTGAGCTATGGACTGGTCCGCAACGCCGCCGGCAAATTCGTCCAGGCCGATCTGGTGACGATCGCGAAGTCCGTGCCGTCCCACGACATCCCCGATGACCTGCGCGTCTCGATCACCAATGCCGCGGACCCGGACGCCTATCCGATCGTGGCTTTCACCTATTTTCTGATCCCCGCCCGCATCTCGAGCCCTGATAAGAAACAGGCCATCATCGCATTTCTTGAATGGATGCTGACGTACGGCCAGCACCAGTCCGCCGCGTTGGGCTACGCCGCTTTGCCGGACACCGTGATTGCCCGTGAACGGGAAGTACTGGCGCAGATCCGGTAAGCCAGGGGGTGGAGCTTTCGAAATGTCCCCCACTCCCGCTAGCGTTGAGCCGGGGCCGGGGCAGAACCGGTGGCTGCATTGTACTTCGGATTGTCAGGGTTCTCCGGGAGGTCTATGGGTTTTACCGGCGGTACGGGCTTGGCACTGTCGATCCACGCGGTATAAGCCAGATCGCGCAGGAAAGCGGCGCCGGCGGCCATGCGCTTGCACACCAGTTCACGCGCCTCCGCGTCGTCCTTTTTCTGAAACGCGCTGCGGAGGTCGAGCCGATAGACGTCTTCGACGAAATTGCGCGCCTCGAGCGAGTGCTGCAATGTCGCTTGCCAGACATCTTCCAGATACCGCGGATCTTTCGGCACGTATTGGAGCAAATCCGCCTCGGTCGCGCCGATCAGGTTGACGTAATCCGACTCGAAGCGATCGTGAATGCGCGGATCGCGGGTGTAGCCCTTTGGATTGTCACCGGACCAGCCGTCATGGTGGATCGAGTCATGCAGCGGCATGGCCGCGTCCGCCGCATAATGGCCCACCCACCCCATATAAAACGCGATATCGTTGGCAAGCATCTGCTGCACTTGCGCGGCATCCTGGAACACCGGCGAAATCGCGGTATATAACTTCGCGATGTTAGTAAAGCCGTGCTGATCCGGATCGGACACGTGGCGATATAGCCGCATACCCGCCTTCATCCGTTCATAACCTTCGATGATCGAGTATGCCTCAAGGCCGGTGTAACGGATGTTTAGCAACTTGGCCCGGTCGGGATCGGACTTCACTACGCGCAGATATTCGTCATGCACGCGAAGAATGAATTCCGTTCGCGAGCGGGGCGGCTCAGGTATGAAACTGAAGCCTTCCGTATACCAGCTATGATTCGCGTCTTCCGAGATACGTAGGAAGGGTTCGGTCACGCTGCGCCATGTGTCGGGGATGATTCCCAGGTGACCGATATAGGCTTTCTGGGCCTTTAAGAACACGGGACCATTCGGGGGGATCGCCACAACGGCGGCGAGGTTGGCCAGCGTGTGTCCCCGCACGCCCCAGGCGCCCAGGTTCTGGATCGCCAACAATTGTGCGCAGAAGAGCGCTATGGCTTTATGGATCACGATGTCCTCCGACGAGTGTGCATCGTTCTATCCCATCAAAACGACAGCCGCAGGGCAAACTGCATGACGCGTGGATCGCCCGGCGCTGGTTGCGCCGCTCTGATCGGTGTACCGGCTGGCTTGTACGCCGGGGACGAGCCGCAACAGGTCGTCCCAGTTGCGAAGATATGATGGCGTGTTCTCGACGGTGGTGTTGTCAATAGTCGTGCCGATGGACGCATCGTCGGGCGATAGGTTCGCGGCGGCAGCTTCCACCGTAACCTTCTGCGTCGATCCCGCGACGGCCAACGCGAAATCCAGTCTGGCATGCTCAGCGGTCTCGATCTGTACGCGCTGGCTGGCTGGCGCGAACCCGGGATGATCCACGGTCACTTCGTATTCGTAGACCGGAAAATAATCTTGATAACTGAAGAAAGTCGACATGTGTCGGACGATATCATTCGGGGATCACAAATAAATGAGGAATTAATAGAGTTCCGATGACGAAAACATCCAATGTAATGGCCATGGGAACATTGCGAATTGCGCTTCAGACATGCAAACTTCATGGGATCGTCATGCTCCCTTGACATTTGTCTCTTACCCTTACGACTTAACAAATTCTTCTGAGGCTGAGGACATCTGAACATATGAAACAACGTGTTACGCGCACGCTATGCGCGGTTGTTCTGTTTGCCGGCAACGCGATCTGTCAAGTGAACTCCGCCAGTCTGACCGGATTGATCAGAGACACCACGGACGCCGTTGTTCCCGACGCTAAAGTGACGGCGCGGAACACCGCCACCGGAATTGAGCGAACCAGCCTGGCCAATTCGATCGGCTATTATTTCCTGGCCGATCTGCCCGTCGGGAGCTACGAAATTTCCGTTGAAAAAACGGGCTTTCAGAAAGCCGCCAGCGCGGTCACTCTAGACGCAGCGGAGAAGGGACGGCAGGACTTTACGCTCACCGTGGGAACGGTTGCGACCATCGCCACCGTGGAAGCCTCCGCGCCACTGCTGTCACCGGAAGATGCCTCGCTGGGCACGGTCGTCGATAACAAATACGTCACCGAGTATCCGTTGCTGCTCCGAAGTTGGGACGATCTGGTGAATCTCGTCGCCGGAGTCCAGGGCCAGCGTTATACCGATCAGGGCGGAAGCACCAGCGCCGGACGCACCGGCGGATTCAACGTTCATGGCGTGCGCCAGCTCGAGAACAATTTTCTTCTCGATGGAATCGACAATAATTCGATTTCCGAAAACGTCCAGGAGTTGACCACACAAGTCGCCCGCCCATCGGTCGACGCCCTCCAGGAGTTCAAGATTATCACCACCCCGTATTCGGCCGAGTATGGCCGCGGCGGCGCGGTAATCAGCGTCATCAGCAAGGGCGGCACCAACGAGATCCACGGCACGCTCTACGAATATCTGCGCAATCGCGACACCGACGCCAACGATTTCTTCTCCAACCGTCAAGGGTTGCGCAAACCGGAAAACATCCGCAACCAGTTCGGCGGCAATCTCGGCGGACCGGTCAAGAAGAACAAACTGTTCGCGTTCTTCGATGAAGAGACCACGCGTATCATCACCGGTCAATTGCGCAGCGGCACGGTACCCACCGATAATGAACGCGTCGGAAATTTCAGCGCCGCGGCGGCAGCGGCCGTTAATACGAAATATCCGGTTATCTACCAGAACGGCGCGCCGGTTTCCGGTAACATCATTCCCGCCGCAAGCCTTTCGCCGGTAGCGACCGAAATCATGGATCTTTTTCCGCAGCCGACGGTGGCTGGAGCGGATTTGAACAATTACTTTCGCAACGCGGATCTGACCGACAACACCAACCGATTTTCCACGCGCGTCGATTGGCAGGCATCCGGGAAGGACAGTGTATTCACCCGCTATACCTGGAGCGTTCGCGACCGCAACAGTCCGGGACTCTTTCCGGGTATCGCCGATGGCACCCAGTCTTCCTCGCAAGGCGCTTATCACTTGACAGCGGATCACGCCGTGATCGGCTGGACCCGGCCGATTGCGCCGAGCCTGGTCAACGAATTCCGCATCGGCTATGAGCACGACAACTCTTACGCCAAGCAGGAGCCCTTCGGCCAGCCGGGCGGAAACCTGGTGCCTGGCGTTCCTGACAATCCCGCATTCGCCGGCGGCGTCACGATGATCACCTTCTCCAACATCAATACGTTCATCGGATCGCCCAACTTCCTGCCGAAATTCCAGAAGACGCAGCAGTGGCAGTTCGTCGACGCTCTCTCCTGGACGCGCGGCAAGCATCAGTTCAAGTTCGGGACCGACGTGCACGCGCCGCAGACCGACAACTTCCAGGACGTCCCGGGGTTGCGCGGCGCACTCAACTTCACCAATATGTTCACCTGCGAGCGCAATTCGATCAATCAGTGCGTCTCCGGCACCGGGATTCCGTACGCAGACTTTCTCTATGGCGACCCGCAGACCGCCATGCTCTCCAATCAGTTCGAGGCGCATCAGAAATGGTACTGGTTCGACTTCTTCGTGCAAGACGACCTCAAGCTGACGCCGCGGCTGACCTTGAACCTCGGCGTCCGATATGATTTCTCTTCGCCCGTATGGGAGGGCAACAATCACCTGTCAAATTTCGATCCGGCGGGCACCGGCTCGATCCTTACCGCATCCGGCGGATCGCTTGAAAGCCGGTCATTGGTGCAGCCGCAAAAGCGGGATTTTTCGCCCCGCTTCGGGGTCTCGTACCAGCTTGACTCCAAGACGGTTCTGCGCGGCGGATATGGAATCTTTTATGTCCCATTCGATCGCGCGGGCAGCGAAAACCAACTCGCTCTGAATCCTCCGGCGTTTATCAACAACAATATTTCGCTCGCGTCGACGGCGCTCCAGCCGGTTTTTCCGCTGGATAGCGGATTTCCGGCGACGTTCCTGAATCCGGACGACATCAACTACAAATTCCTGCACATTCGCACCACCAATCCGCAGGATCCGCGCCCATATATTCAGCAGTGGAGCTTTGGGTTCCAGCGGGAGATGATGCGCAACTTATTCGTCGAAGCCGATTACGTGGGAAGCAAGGGCACGCACCTGCTGACGCTGAGCGACTTGAATCAGTTCGTCAACAACGGCCAGCAGGTACTGCTCAACGCACAGCATCAAGCGGTGCTGCCGTATCCCGGTTTTGGATTGCTCGAGTACTCGCAGAACGACGGGAATTCCAGCTACAACGGACTCGATTTCACGGTTGAGCGCCGATTTACCGCCGGACTGAGTTTCCGTCTGGCCTATACGTGGTCGAAGTCGATTGACGACACGGCGGAGGAGCTTTCGGTTTACGGCTCGAACGCCTTCGACCAAATCACAAACAACCAGAGAAGCTGGCGCGGGCCAAGCGATTTCGATGTCCCACAGCGCGTCGTCTTCAGTTGGGTTTATGAGATGCCATTCGGCAAGGGCAAGCCCTTCCTGGCGAGCGGCGTGCTAGCGAAAATTCTTGGCGGGTTCCAGGCCGCCGGATCGTACAGTTATGCCGCCGGACGGCCGTTCACGGCATTCGATAGCGCCAACAACAGCTCCATCGACATCGGCGAAGAGCAGGCCCTGCCGAACGTGATCGGCACGCCGGTGATGCCGCACAGGGTCACTTGCTGGTTCTATGATTCTGCCAATCCCGGCTGCAAGGGGATCAGCGGAAGCAACGCATTCAGCCTGCCGGCGCCGGGGGTTTTTGGAAACTCAGGGCGCAACACGTTGCGCGGTCCCGCTTTGGAGGATCTCGACGTCTCAATTTCCCGCAACTTTACGATCACCGAGCGGATCAGGCTGCAATTCCGCGCGGAAGCGTTTAACCTGACCAACACCGTGGCGTTCGGCTTGCCCAACGCCAACGTGAGTGGAGGGTCGCCTGGTGTGATCACGTCACTGGCGGCCGACCCGCGAATCATGCAGTTTGCCCTCCGGCTCAGCTTCTGAGGAATTGAAGAGAGAGGGCGCACTGAGATAGTTTTGGCGGCAGAGACTTCCGCAATATTAGAGCAATCTGTGAACTGGAGGAAAGGGCGCTGGAAGATGCTGCAGATGCTGCAGGCGCTCTGCGAGCACCATAAACTCACGATCGCGAGAGACCCGGAGATTGAAGCCATGACCAAGCGAACGGAAATCCAGGAAGTATTGTCCGAATTGCAGGAGAACCTGCCGGCCGTGGAATGACCAAACGGCCATCCGCGTGCTCCCAAGTTAATCGGAGATATATTTTGAACAAACTTTTGCTCACCGCACTGTTCGGCGTCGCGCTTGGTATCGGTTCCGCCCAGGCTCAAGAAGTGATAATCAGGACCCGGCCTCCGCGCGCCTTAGTGGAGACCCGGATCGCCCGGCCAAGCCCGAATCATGTATGGATTGCCGGGTATCACCGCTGGGACGGAAACGCTTACGCGTGGACTCCGGGACGATGGGAAGCTCCGCCGCGTCCCCATGCCCGGTGGGTCGCTCCCCGCTATGTCCACAGGAACGGCGGTTATGTGTTCGTGGATGGCCGTTGGCGATAGTTCTTATCCCTTCCTACGAGAAGCAGCAACCGAAGGTTTTTCAGGTGACTTCGGTTCGCTATCAGGGCCGCCGGGTTTCCTCCACCGGCGGTCCGCATTTTCCGCATTTTGTGGCTCGCACAGCCGCTGATGCGACGTGTTTGGGTCGAGAAGGTCCTGCCGTCGATCACGACTCCGCCATCGGCACCTCCCGCACTCAGCCAAGATCTCCGGAATTTCATGCGACTTTCTGTCGGAAATTCACTGTTTAGTAACAAATTCGACAATCGCTTGTCATAGTGCGGATGTATCATTCGGTCCGAGTGAGCGGAGGTCGCGGTTCAGCCGTCTTGCATCGGGGCAGCCCCGGTGCGTGACTGCGAACGGCCTCCTCATGTAGGTATGAGAATTCTGGTGATCGAAGACCAAGCTAAAACCGCCAAGTTCCTGAAGAAGGGACTGGGCGAAGCGGGCTTAGTGGTAGATGTGGCAGGAGACGGTTTGAAGGGGCTGCACCTGGCGCAGGAACTAGAGTTCGATCTGGTCATTCTGGACGTGATGCTTCCCAGCCTGGATGGCTGGCAGGTGCTCACCCGGTTGCGCCAGGCAGGCCGGCAGGCGCCGGTGCTTTTTCTGACCGCCCGCGATGCGGTGCACGAGCGGGTCCGGGGATTCGAACTGGGCGCCGACGACTATCTGGTGAAACCCTTCGCCTTCTCTGAATTGCTGGCGCGCGTGCGATCGCTGCTGCGCCGGACGGCGCCGCCCCGCCCGCAAGAATGCCTCAAGATCGCCGACCTGGAAATCGATCTATTGCGCCAGCGTGCCACACGCGCCGGCCAACGGCTGGAACTGACCACCAAGGAGTTTCTACTCTTGTCGCTGCTGGCCCGGCACACCGGTGAGGTGCTATCGCGGACCCTGATCGCTGAAGCCGTCTGGGACATGAATTTCGACAGCGATACTAATGTGGTGGACGTTAACGTGCGGCGGCTGCGCAGCAAGGCGGACGACCCCTTCCCGCTCAAACTGATCCGCACCGTTCGGGGCGCCGGCTATGTCCTGGAAGCCGGCCAGTAGCGTCGTGCCGGGCTCGCGGTTGTGGGGAACTCTGGCCTTCCGATTAACGGCTTGGTTTGCGCTGGCAGGCTTGTTTCTGGTTTTCTGCGCCACAGCCAGTCTCTATCTGGTGCTGCTCACGGAATTGGAGAGAAGCACGGATTTGTTCCTGACCGATAAGCTGCACGTGCTGCGCACCCTTCTGCGCGAGCGGCCCAACGACTGGGACGCCCTGCGGGAGGAAGTCGAGCTGGAATCGGCCGCGCGGCGATACGAGCATTTCTATATTCGCCTGCTGGATGAACGAAACACGCCGCTGCTGACCACGCCAGGCATGGCGGAGCAATTGGACCTGGCGCACTTCGCCAGTCGAACGCAAAGCCGCCCCGAGCGCGCCATCCCCATGTGGGGTAGGCACGGGCAAGCCTTTCGTGTCACCAGCGCGGCCGCGCCGGTGGGCTCTCCTCCCACGCAAACCGACACCATTCAAATTGCGATTGACGTTTCGCACGGGGAAGAGTTGCTGGCACACTACCGGCTTTGGTTCTGGTGCGTCCTGCTCGGGACCTTCGCCATCTTCCCGTTGGCCGGGTACCAGATCGCGCGGCGCGGCATTCGCCCGGTGGAGGAGGTGGCGGCCACGGCGCGCCGTATCAGTTCGAACAACCTGCGGGAGCGCATCCTCCCGGAAGGATATCCGTTCGAACTGGCATCCCTGGCCGGCACCTTCAACGACATGCTGGACCGCCTGGAAGAGTCCTTCAACCGGATTTCCAGATTCTCCGCCGATATCGCGCACGACCTGCGTACGCCGGTGAATAACATCCGCGGCGAAGCCGAAGTTGCCCTTGCGCGCGCGCGTACCATTGACGAATACCGCGACACCCTGGAGTCCTGTCTGGAAGAAGCCGTGCGCCTATCGGAGCTCATCGGCAACCTCTTGTTCCTGGCCCGTGCGGAGAGCCCCCTGGCGCATTTGAACCGGGAGCGTGTGGACGTAGCCGAGCTGCTGGGCGGCGTGCGGGAATACTACGAGGGTTCGGCCGCGGACGGCGGCATCTCGCTCAGCACCACCGCCGGCGCCGAACCGGTGATCGCCGAGCTGGACCGCACGCTCGTGCAGCGGGCGGTGGGCAACCTGGTCTCCAACGCCGTGGCGCACACGCCGCCAGGCGGATCGGTGGTGTTGGCGGCCAAGGCCAAAGGCGCCACGATTTGCATCGAAGTCAGCGATACAGGCGTCGGCATCCCGCCGGAAGCGCTGCCAAGGGTATTCGATCGTTTCTTCCGTGTGGATGCGTCGCGTTCCCAAGCTTCCGGCGGGACTGGCCTGGGGCTCGCGATCGTTCAGGGCATCATGCTGCTTCACGGCGGCAACGCGGAGATCGCCAGCCGTCCGGGCCAGGGCACCCGGGTCACGCTCCGCATGCCCGTCTCCGGCTCAGGATGACGAGAATCTAATCCCGGCGTCATGCTGCTTCCACGCCAGGTTCGCGCCATGCCCCAGTCTCCAAATCCGCAGCAGGTGGCGCCTCTGCTTGCCTTAGCCACTAAGTTACTCAGCGCCGGGCGGCCAGCCGATGCGATCCCGCCGTTGCGCGAAGCAGCGCTGCTGCAGCCGTCCAATCCCATCATCCAGCACGATCTCGGCCTCGCCTGCCTCGAGGCCGGCTGCGTACCGGATGCCATCGCGGCATTGCAGCGGGCCGTCGCCAGCAACCCGCGCTACACCGATGCCTATTTCCGCCTGGGAATCGCCTTTGAGAAGCTGGGCAACATCGGCGCGGCAATCGTTGCATACGACCGCGCCACTGAGCTGCTTCCATCCCTGACCGAGGCGTGGTTCCGCGCCGGCGCCCTGGTCTACACGCTGGGCCATCGCGACGAGGCGATCGGCTGTTTCCGCCGCGCGGCGGCGACCGGAGGCAAGACCAGCTTCGGACGCCTTGGCAAGGCGCGCGCGCTGCTGACCGAGAATCGCAATCAGGAAGCCGAACAGGTGCTGCGACAGACGCTGGCGCTCGATCCGAGGAACGCTATGGCGCATGATCTGCTGGGCAATCTGCTCTCGGAGTTCGGCCGTTTCAACGAAGCCCGCGAATGCTTCCAACGTGCGATCGCGATCGCGCCGCTGCTGGCGGGAAGCTACTACGATCTGGTCCGGTGCCGCCCCGTCACGAGCGATGACGGGCTGCTTCAACGAATGGAAGCCGCCCTCGCCACGCCGGGGCTCGAAGCGGTGCAACGCCTGCGGCTTTACCTAGCGATCGGCAAGGCGGCGGAGGATCTTGGCGACTACGCCTTGGCCATGCAGCATTTCGACGCCGCGGACGCCGTGCGCCGCGGCTTTGCGCCGTTCGACTCGGCCGCGTTCTCCATCGAGATCGGCCGCCTGATTGCCCGCTGCACGCCAGAATTGATCGCGCAGGCGGACGAACTCGGCAACTGCGACGCGACGCCGTTGCTGATCATCGGCATGCCGCGGTCCGGCACGACTCTCGTCGAGCAGATCGTCTCCATGCATCCCGAGGTCGAGGGCGGCGGCGAGTTGCATTTCTGGAACGAGCGCGGGGCGGCGTGGCACCGCTCCGGCACGGCCGGGAACGAAAGGCCGTTCCTCGCCAAGGCGGCGGCAGACTATCTCGGCGTGTTGCGCGCGATCGCGCCCACGGCGGCGCGAGTGACCGACAAGATGCCATTCAACTTCCTCTGGGCCGGGCTGATCCACGTGGCATTCCCGCGCGCAATTATCATCCATTGCCGCCGCGCTGCAGTCGACACGGCGCTGTCGATCCATCAAACTCATTTCCATCCGAGCCTTGCGTTTCCCACCGGAGGCGCCGAACTGGTCGCGTATTTTCGCGGCTACCAGCGGCTCATGGACCATTGGCGGAGGGTGCTGCCGGCGGATCGCTTCATCGAGATCGATTACGAGGACCTGACCCGCGCGCCCGAACCGGTGATCCGGCGGATCATTGGTGCCTGTGGCGTGGCGTGGAACGACGCGTGCTTGCGCCCCGAGTGCAACCCGCGGGCTGTGAAGACCCCCAGCAAGTGGCAGACCCGGCAGCCGATCTATCGCAGCTCCGTGGCGCGCTGGCGACGCTACGAACCATGGCTGGGGCCGTTGCGCGCGCTCGTTGAAGGGTAGTCATGCCCGTCTCCTCACCAAGATTACAAGAACGTAATCCAGGCGTCATGTTCGCGTAAGCCTTGCGCCGCTAAACTGGTGGCCTAGGTTCAGCCAAAAACACCTAGGAGGAAACCGTACATGTCCCGAAAATCTCGAAATAAAGCCTGGAATAAGTCTCGGATCAACCATTTGCGTCCGCTCGCCGGCCTGCTGGCGACGGGGCTGGGCTCCGCGGCGCTCGCAACTGGCCAGTCCGCGCTGTATCCGCAATACGTCACCGGCCCCCAGCCGAACGGTTCATGGGTGGTCAGCGATGGCCAGATCATCACCCCAGCCGGCATCCAAGTCAGCCTCGGCAACCAGGTCCGCGCGAAGGCCGTCGCGGTGAACCCCAATGTCGCCACTCACACCGCCGCCGTCCTCACCATGGGAGCGGCGGAGGCCGTCGAGGTGTTCGACACCCAGACCGGCATTGTCCTGCAGGACTACATCACGTTCGGACTTGATTCGACTGGCAGCTATAGCGGCATAACTTATTCAGCGGACGGCAAGTACCTCCTGTTCAGCCAGGACAGCAGCAACGTCACCATCGCCAACGTCTCTAAAGAGGGCTTGCTGAGCGACAACGCCCAGGTCAGCGTGCCGCCGAACAATTCCTTCATCACCTGCTTTCCGAACAGCCCTCCCGGCGCTTATGCCGTACCGTGCGGCACGTTCTATACTCCGAGCACTTCTTATCCTGGCAGCCTCGCAGTCTCCATGGATGGGAAGAGCGCTTATGCCCTGCTGAACCAGAACGATACGCTCACCAAGATCGACCTGACCGCGACGCCGCCCACGCAGGGTGAGCAGATCCGCGTCGGCAACGCGCCGCACAGCATCGTGATCGCCAGCAACGGCACCACCGCCTACGTCAGCAACGAGGGTGGCCGGCCCGCTACCGAGGCGGACTTCCAGATCTGGTCGGCCGGCACTGAAATCGTTGCCGACCCAGTGGTTGGCGCCGCGATCACCGGTACGGTTTCTGTGGTTGATCTGCCCTCCATGACGGTCACCGCCAGCATCCCGACCGGCCTGCACCCGACCGGGATGGCGTTCTACGGACGGTTCCTGTTGGTCGCCAACACCTATAGCGACACCATCACGGTTATCGACACGGCCAACAACAAGGTGGCGTGGACCATCAACCTTGGGCTGCCGATCGGAGTGCCCGGAGCAGGCCAACCAGCCTATGGCGCCGCGCCGAACTCGATCGCCGTGGATGCCCAGAAAAGTATTGCCTACGTGGCGCTTTACAATGCCAATGCGATCGGGGTGATCAACCTCCTTAACGGCGGGTCGAATCCCGTCGTCGGCATGATCCCGGTAGCCTATGCGCCGGCCTCGGTGGTGCTGGACACGGCCGACAATGTGCTCATCGTTGCCAACGACAAGGGCATCGGCACGCGCTATTCGTTCGAATGCGACTACGGCGTGTGCGACTACAATACCCACCAGGACAATGGCACCGTCAGCATCGTCCCCGTGCCGGGTAGCGCGACCTTGGTGTCGATGACCAAGCAGGTTTTCGAGAACAACCACTGGGATCTCACGCCAAATATCCAGTCTGCCGCCGGTGGCAGCCCGAATACCAAGCCGGTCGCCATCCCGGCGAACATCGGCGATCCATCGCTGATCAAGCACGTGTTCATGATCATCCGTGAAAACCGCACCTATGATCAGATCCTGGGCGACGTGGCTGCCGGCAACGGCGACCCCTCGTTGGCAGTGTTCGGCGGCGCGGACACACCGAACGTGCACGCGCTGGTGACGCGCTTCCCGCTATTCGACAATTTCTACGACCCGAGCCGCCAGTCGGCTGACGGTCACCAGTGGATCAGCGAGGCCATGGCGCCCTACGCGGACGACATCCAGTCGCCTGATTGGATCCGCAGCTATCCAGGGGGCAATGGCGGCGATGCACTTGCCTATCAGACCAAGGGCTTCCTGTTCTCGGAGGCGGCGGCCGCCGGTCTGCCGGTGAAGATGTACGGCGAATACGTCGAGAACGATACCTTCCTACAGCCGAACGGGTCGACCAGCGAACCGAGCTGGACCGACTTCTATAACGACTCGCTGAGATTCGAGAAAGGCCTCGAGGCGACCCTGTACTATCAGAACACGATCCAGGCATACTCCTCTGTCCCGGCCGTAGCGCAGCACCTCATTACCAACTTCCCGCAATTCGATCTGGGCATCCCCGACCAGTTCCGCGTCGATCTGTGGGTGCAGGACTTCAACAAAGACCTGGCGGCCGGTACGGTGCCTGCGTTGAGCCTCCTGTGGATCATGTGTGACCATACCGGCGGCCCGCCCACCGTGGACGCCGAACAGGCCGACAATGACCTGGCCGTTGGGCGCATCATCGACTACATCAGCCACAGCAAGGTGTGGCCCAGCTCGGCGATCTTCATCGAGGAAGACGACGCGCAGAACGGCGTCGACCACGTCGACGGCCATCGCAGCCCCGGCTATATCGTTAGCCCATACGCTGTGCAATACGGGCCCACTCAAAGCACCTACTACACCCAGGTCAACATGACTCGGACCATAGAGCAAATTCTCGGTCTGCCGCCCATGAACCAGTTCGACCTCGTGGCGTCACCGATGAGGACGGCTTTCGTCCAGGGCGTGCCGCCCGAGAGCAACTTCGAACCGTGGACGCACGTACCGAACCAGGTCCCGCTGAACCAGGGGGTTACAACGACCGATTCCAAGCCAGCAGGCAACGCCAGGGTCAGGGCCCTGAGGGCGGCTTGGCTCCGGAAGAAGACGGAGATCTTCGCCGGCAAACTGACCAAGCCCGACTCCGAAGACCCGGACACCGTCAACCATCTGAACTGGTACATGGCCACCGGGTTTACGCGGCCCTATCCCGGCGAGAAAAAGGTTCGCCCCCCGAGCGAGTTCAACAACCCGGCACCCGACGGTGACGCAGACGACAAGTAAACCCATCCCACTGCAACGGCCCTCTCCCCAATGTCCGGGGAGAGGGCTTTTTTGTGCGCCGAGCACAGGTTTACTGCGGACAGGATTATCTCGTTGAGTGATAACCGCCGCATCCGCGTCTACATCTCATCCACCTTTCGCGATATGAAAGAAGGGCGCGACGAATTGATGACCCACACCTGGCCCGAGCTACGCCGATTCTGCCGCGAGCGACAGATCGAACTGGTTGCGGTGGACTTGCGCTGGGGCATTGCTGAGGACCTACGCGGCAAGAGCGTCACCGAACTGGAGATGTACGCTGGGCAAATTCGTCTACGAAGACCTTAAAGCCGCCATGGCAGCGCAGTTCCCCATCGAAGACATCCCTGACCCGCTCACCCGCGAGGCAAGCGATCACGAAACTTTTGCCGAAACCCGCCGCCGCACTTATATCGGCCGGCCCGACTATTTTGAGACTCTCGACCGCCATGCAGCAGGCGATGGCGCGCCGCTCGTGTTGCTGGGCGACTCCGGCAGCGGCAAATCCGCACTGCTGGCCAACTGGCTCGACCATTGGCGCGAGGCCCATCCGAGCGATTTCATTTTCCAGCACTATATCGGTGGCACTCCGGGCGGCGCCGGGCACTGGCAGTTGATGACCCGGCTCATCGCCGAAATCAAACGCTGGTCCGGTGATTCAGATGAAGCGCCCCGCTCTCATAGCGATCTGCTCCGAGACTTCCCGCTTTGGTTGGCCAAGGCGCGACTCAAGGCAGAGCGCAACGGCATGCGGTTCATCCTCGTGCTGGATGCACTCAACCAACTTGAAGATCACGAACACGCTCGCCTGCTGGGCTGGTTGCCGTCCCACCCATTCACTGGTCCGCTGCGGCTGATAGCTTCCACACTGCCGGGAGACACACTGGAGGCGGTGGAGAAGCGCGGCTGGGGCTCGCTGCGCGTCGAGCCACTCATGCCGGACGAGCGACGCCGGATGATTGTGGATTACCTCAAACGCTTCGGAAAAACAGTCGATGTCCGACGGCTTGATCGCCTTGCTGTCGCGCCCGCGGCCGCCAATCCGCTCTATCTGAAGATCGTGCTCGAGGAGCTGCGCGTTACCGGAACACACGAACTGCTCGACGAGCGTTTAGACGACTATCTCGCCGCGCGGGACATCCCGCGGTTGCTGCAACAAGTGTTGGCGCGCTACCAGCGCGACTACGAGCGGGACCGGCCGGGTCTGGTGGGCGAGGCGCTCGGATTGATTTGGGCCGCACGGCGAGGACTAAGTGAAACGGAATTATTGCGCTTGCTCAAGCCGACGGACCTGCCACAATTGCCGCTTGCCACTTGGTCGCCGCTGCGCGCCGCGCTGGAGGAAGGGCTGGTGGACCGCGGCGGCATCCTGAACTTCGCGCACGACTTTCTGCGCGCGGCCGTCGAGATTGCCTTTGTGCCAGACGAAGACCGGCGGGACGAGGCGCGGTTGCAGTTGGCTGATGATTTTGAGCGGCAGCCTGTCTCCTCCCGCAGTTGCGACGAACTCCCGTGGCTGCTGCTGCAGACCGAATCCTACCAGCGTCTACGCCACTGTCTGTTGGACATAGATCGCTTTCTGGAAATCAACAGACGCGACGAGGAGGAGCTGAGGCGCTACTGGGTGGATCTCGGTGAGGAAAGGACGATGGGAAGGCTTTACATTGCTTCGTTCGAGCAGTGGTCAAAGCTGACGTATGGCGACGAAAACCGAATCTCCTACGCTGCGAATGAGCTGTTCCTTTTTCTCGGTCATTCGGGTCTTTATGCAGATGCCGCGCCGTTGATCCGAAATGCATTAGACATCGAAACGAAGAATCCTGGCTTGAATCATGAATTCATTGCCATGCGCCTCAGCAACCTCGCGAGCCTGCTGGAAAGCATGAACCGGCCGGACCAGGCGGAGGGATTGTATCGCCGAGCGTTGGTAATCAGTGAGCAGAGTTTCGGACCAGAACATCCCAAGGTCGCCAAATGCCTCTCCAACCTTTCAGGATTTCTGGTAAAAGCCCAGCAGTTGGACGAGGCCGAATCGTTGATTCGCCGTTCACTTGCAATTTTGGAGAGTAGCTTCAGTCCCGACCATCCAAACGTTGCAGCAGACTTAAGTAATCTCGCTTTAGTACTGCATGCAACAAACCGGCCGGCCGAGGCTGAGCCGTTAGTGCGGCGCGTGCTGGCGATTGACGAGAAGAGCTACGGAGCGGAGCACATCACAGTCGCTCGGGATCTCAACAATCTCGCCCACTTGTTGGAAAACACGGATAGAGCGGCTGGCGCCGAACCGTTATATCGTCGTGCACAGGTTATATTTGAGAAGAACCTGGGCGCAGATCATCCGGACGTCGGAACAAGCCTCAACAACCTTGCCCAGGCGCTGAGGAAAATGAACCGGCTGGCCGAGGCCGAGCCGATATTGTTGCGAGCTGTCCAAATCTTTCTCCAATTCACGCGGGCCACGCACCAATTGGATCCGCGTTTACAAATGGCCATCAATAACTACGGCAGATTGCTCGAAGCGATGGGGCGCAGCATGGCAGAAATCGATACTGCACTTGGCGAACTTGCGCCGGAATTGTACAGGCGAATGAGCCAGCGAACTCCATAAATCCCGCCGGGCTAAAACGAGATCTTGGCGGAAAGCTGAAACTCCCGCGGAGTACCCCGGCCGGTCGCGTAGCTGCTGATCGTGGTGGTAATTATGCCGAAGTTACTCTGACCGAAGACTGCGTTCGGAGCGCCATACTGAGCGTGATTGAGGACATTAAATACATCGGCTCGAAAGCGCAGTTGTATGCGTTCACCAAAAGAGACACTCTTCGCTAATGCCAGATCCACGTCAGATATGGCTGGGGCGCGAAAGGCATTTCGGCCCAGATCGCCAAAGGTCCCAGAAGCAGGCGTGGAAAATGCCGCCGGGTTTACCCACTCGGACGGCGTGGACCCGCCGGGCGGAGTGAGCGGGACACCAGGCACATAATCCGGCCGTTCTTCGCCGCTGACCGCATAGTCGCCCGGCACAGACGCATTCGCGCGATTAATCGTGATATTGAAGGGCAGCCCGGTTTGCGCGGACCCGATTGCGCTCAGCGACCAGCCGCCCAACACCGTACGCGCAACGCCTGGTGTGCTTAGATAGTGCCTGCCCGCACCGAACGGCAACTCGTAAACGGCAGAGAGATTGAACATATGGCGGACGTCAAAGTCGCTCGACGCCTTATCACACGACCGGCAAAAGGAATCCTGCGGTGTGTCGGAATCCCCGCCGCCAATGCTGTCATCGTTGATCGAATGCGACCACATGTAATTCGCGGAGAGCTGGAAGCCGCTCTTGAACGCTCTGCGAACGTTAAGCTGCAACGCGTGGAAGGTGCTGTTACCCACGTCGCCGCGCCACGAAACCACACCAAATGCCGGGTACGGCGCCACTCCAGTCAGTGGACTGACCAGGTTCGTGTAGGTTGTGGTCAAGACATCCGTTCCTTTGTTGCCGATATAGCTCGCGGTTCCCAGGATGTCAAGAGGCAGCTTCTGCTGAACCGACGCGGTCCATGCCGCCACGTAGTCGTCTTTCCGATTGCGATCCAGATCGCGCGGGGAAACCACGCCCAGGCCTCCGGCCTCCGCGTACTGCAGGAACGGGGTCAAAGGAAAGGAAAGTGCAGGGAACTTTGTATTACTGAAGGCGTAGCGGTCGACCGTATTCGAGATTGGAAGATTCTGGTCGTCTTCCTGGCCGTCCGTGTGGTAAATGCCGCCTCCTGCTCGCAGAACCGTATCGCCATGTGCCCACGCAATGCCGAGACGGGGGTCGAAATCGTTGTAGCGGGGATGAAAGAAGGAATCGGTACGTGGGCAGTACCCGCCGCAAGTGCCGAAATCGAACGGAACGGCGTTGTCATCGATGGCATGCAGAGCGTTAAAAACGTTGTAGCGGATTCCGGCCGTGATAGTCAGATGGGAAGTCGCTTTCCATTCGTCCTGCGCATAGCCAAAGTATTGAGTCTTACGCTGCCGCACGAGAGGAAGAATCGCGGTATAGGAGGCGGAACCCATGCTGTTGTCCAGGAAATTGGCCGTCGAGGTGTAGGTCAGTGTCCCACTTTCGGAAGTACCCTGGTTGAGCTGAATCCATCGGGTTTCAACCCCGAACTTGAGAAGATGTCTGCCTTTCTCCCAGGCCAAATCGTCGATGAGATCAAAAGTTTTCGACGGATAGTCAGTCGTTGAATATCCGGTCAATGAGCTGAAACCGGAGACAGCGACACCGAGCGGAACCGGCGAAAGATTCGCTGTGTGATAGATCGTTTGATTGACGCCGAACTTCACCTCGTTGATCAGCGATGGACTAAAAACGTGCGAGAGCTCAACCACGCCGTTCTTGAATTTGGTGTCGGTCAGCGCCTTGGCTGTAAGTTGGCCGGTGGGGATTGACTGGACTGCCTCGTCGGCATTAAAGCGAATAAATGCCGTTGTACGGCCGGAAAAATAATGATCGATCCGAATCATCCCGGAATCTTCGTTGTTCACTTGTCTACCTTGCGCGTCATACTGCCATACGCTCGAATTGGAAGTCGGCGCAGTGCCCGCGGGATAGGCCTGCAAGGTTGGAATCAGAGCGGGCGAAGCCAGCGCCGTTTGCGCGCTAAAGGTTGGGCTTGGCACCAGCCCAATCTGGGTGCCGTCCAGTCTCTGCCGCAGACCCTCGTAGTCGGCGTAGAAGAAACTCTTGCTGTGTACGATGGGCCCTCCCAGCGCGCCCCCGAACTGGTTCAGTAGAAAAGGATCGGGAGAAGCTCCGTCGAACGGCGAACGCGCGTCGAGGGCGTCATTCCGGAAATAATCGAAGAGCTGTCCGTGCAGAGTATTCGTGCCAGAGGGTGAAACTACGGATACCTGCCCGCCCGCTGTACCGTTCTGCGCGTCCGC